>Ga0256405_10000563_pt1 | contig 121922 bp, 115 predicted proteins | sample RumenRJG_02DNA_FD_189096 | JGI IMG/M metagenome (GOLD analysis project Ga0256405, IMG submission 189096) | Bovine rumen microbial communities from Lethbridge, Alberta, Canada - RJG_02 | ecosystem: Host-associated > Mammals > Digestive system > Stomach > Rumen | place: Canada: Alberta...
CCAGGACTTTCAAGGATCTGTACACTTCCATCGATGAATATATCGATTTCTACAATCACCGCAGACCCCAGAGAAAACTAAAAGGTATGACTCCTATGGAATACAGAGAATCATACCTTTATGGCAGGTCCTTTTTATGAGTGTCCTATTTTATTGGGGCGGTTCAAACAGGATCTTTCGTTTTCCATGGCGCTGAGTGAAGGATTCGAACCTTCGGAACATTTCTGTTCGCCTGATTTCGAATCAGGTGCGTTCGACCGGGCTCCGCCAACTCAGCATGCCTGAATATAGTATAACGCATTTTCCCTGATTTCGATATAACACATATTTTTACATAATCTCGCGATATTTCCGCGGAAAGTATCATCTATCATATAAACAGAAACCGATATAATTTCCCCCAAAGATAGAGAAACTCCCAAACGGGAGTTTTTTCTATCAGGAATCTTCCCGTTTTCAGCGAATAATGATACGGAGGGTATTATCGCATGCATGATACTGTCCTGAAGCACCGCCATCTCAAAAAACCATGATCATAGAAACACTGGCTGAACTGATAGCCTTCTATTTCATCATCAAGGAATTGAAGAAGCGGAACTAGCTTAGTTCCCAAAGGCGGTGCGAAAAAAATGGGAAAGGAGGGTTGCAGCCCTCCTTTCTTTCTGATTTTCCGCCATTTCAAAAACTATGATACTTATATTTTACCACATAATGCGTAAGAGTTTCGGAGTCTTCAGGATCTTTTTCGTATCTCGTTACCACTGATTCTAAGGCATTTTTGAGCCCGTATACGAAAGTAACAGTACCCCTATCCCTCCGATCAGGACCAGCAGCAATCTTCCGTAGAAGGTGCTGAAAAAGGCTCCTGCGGCTCCCATGTAAGGAAGATGGAAGGCATAGACACCGATCACATCGCTGTAAGAAACTTTGCGCATATCTTCCAGAGGATTCGCATCGCCCTTGGTTGTTAGTTCTTCCGTGGAAGGATCGTTTTCCGTCACACGGTGCGTCACCACTGAATTCCCTAAAGTGAAGGCGATGATATCTCCTTCCTTCAGTCCTTCAGGATCACAGTCCTTCACATAGATCATCGATCCGGTCGGGATCTGCGGCTCCATGCTTCCGGAGACCACATAATAGGAACGGATCCCGAACACTCCCGGCAGCAACAGCACCGCTGCCGTAGCGAAAAACATCGTCAGGAACAGAACCCCGATAACACGCAAAAAAGCCGTACTCATCTTTCCGGCTTTTTTTGTATCGTTTGTACGATCAGGCTTCCTCGTCATTGCCTTTCCTTCTTCTCAGAAGCAGTAACAGAAGCAATAACAGAAGCAGTCCGCCTGTGGCGATCAGACCTACATACAGCCAGATCGAAGTTCCGCCATGGTTGTTGTGATCGGTCTCACCATTGTCGGTATTGTCGTCCGGCTGGGTCGTCGGTGTACTCGGATCGTCGATATCGATGATGTCGACCGGGATGTCCGGTGTGACTTCACCGCCCGGTGTCACCTCGGAGTTTCCTCCTTCTTCACCGCCTCCGGCTCCTCCGCCGGTTCCGCCGCCTGTGCCTCCGCCTGTCGTGCCCGGACCTTCTTCATATTCGATGATCGTTTCCGGAGCTGTGACACGGCGATACTCAAACGTGAATTCCGTCACGGTATCCTTGCTTAAGGTACCCGTGAAGTTTCTTGTCTGCGGCGTATAGTTCTCGATGTAGACATAGGCTACGACCGGCTTGTCGCCGACGTTACCGTGGAACGTCGCCCGCGGAAGCAACTCGTTTCCGTATTCATCCACATAGTTGACGTAGTATTCGACCAGATCGTTCTCGATCCCGTAGGTCGCTACGAACACCATGTCCTGATCGATGGTCTGAGCACCGGCCAGAGTCCCTTCGATCCCCGCCACATGATAGCCGCGGAAGTAGTAAGTATCGTCGATATCCTCATCCGCGATGACGAAGTTCCCCGGATTCCAGTCCGTGCCGGCCTTGATCTGAACTTCCTTCTTGGTCGAACCGTCCTCAAAGGTCCCATGCAGTCCCGAGGAGACTGTCACGGTATAGTAGGTATCTTCCGCAGATACACTCAACGCAAATACATTCAGCAACAGTACCGCAACAAGCGGAAGGATGAATCTTCTGATCTTCATCAGTGGGACCTCCTTCTCCTGCTTTCACGATACAGGTAAGCTGCCAGGATCATCAGGACCAGGAAAGAGATACTGCAGGCAATAAGATACAGATTTCTCGTCCGGATCATCTCTTCCGAACCTGTCTTCGGGATACGGCGGCGTTCCGGCTGATCCGGAAGTTCCACCGCAAAGTTGATCTGCAGTTCCGCCAGGGTATCCTGGTAGGAGTTGTTCTGAGTCTCACCGTCGAGCTCGATATGGACATTGACCTTGCCGCTCTTTCCCGAAGAGATGACGCCCATCACGAACAGTTCGTCCAAAGCGTCCGTCGCTTCATGCAGGCCGGTATCGCTTCCCGTACCGCCGACCTTCTGGGAAGAATACAGTACCGTCTCATTCCCGTTTGGATCGGTATAGCTCAAGGTATAACGGTAAGCACCGTCCGAAGCCTTGGAGCTGTCTTCGAAGCTTTCGATCACTTCGTTGCCCAGCCACCATGTCGTTGTGTCTTTATAGTTGTTGATGACAGTGATCTCCAGATCGGCCGTATCACCCGGCTGCATGCCGCTCATCGCATCGGCGACTTCCTGAGAGGTATAGTTCGCCTTCAGCTGCTTTCCGTCGAATTCGACCTTCCAGTCGGTATCTTCGATCGGATAGGTATCGGCCTTCACAGTCATCGGAAGACCCATCAGGATCACCAATAATATACTTAAGATCTTTTTCATATTACTGGCCCTCCTTTCCTAAACTGAGCGTTCCGTCATCGGCGATCTCGATCGCCCTTCCCCAGGCACTCAATGCCGCATCTTCTGCATTATGTGTCTGGATCGCATCGACTTCTACATCGATACAGAACTGACATCCGTCATAGATGTATTCCGTCGTAATGATCGTATATCCCGATGTTTCATCATATGCGGTCGTCTCCTGTTTCACGTAGTTCTTGATGTCTTTATCCAAAGTCATCGCATCCGCGAAATCACTTGACAGTTCTCCGCCTTTCAGAGCTTTCGATCCCTTCAGCGGTTTCGTATAGTACAGGACCGTACGTTCCTTTGTGGAATAGCTCTCATCGACGATCCATCCGTTGTCTCCTGTTAAGAGGTTCAGATCGATCAGATCCGGATCCATGGCCGGAGCTTTCTTTCCGTTCCGGTCGATCCAGTACTTGTAGATCGTGACTCTCACATATTCATCGATCTGTCCGCTGTTTCTGACCGACAGCCTCTCCGGATAAGTCACTCCGTAACGGATCGTATCCAATGTACTGAACAGAGAAGTCTCACCGTTCACATACCAGTCTCTGCTGGCGCTGTCATAGCTTCTCCAGGCTCTCGGTTCACTGTTTTCATTCAGTGTGACACCGATATCGTACATCTCGAATTTGGAATCGTAGATGCCCGAGGTGATCAGAGCCGCTCTGGTCGCCCCGAAGGCCGAGAACAGGAAGGTCCCGGCCATCAGGATGAAGGCAGCGATGACGATCTTATGTTTCATATTCTTCATCAGTTGCCACCTCCTGTCCATCCCGCATCCCAGTCTTTCACATATCCTCCGTTGCCGTCGGATATGGCAGGAATGTATTCATAGACAACGACGACATTGAACTGTTCGTTCTCGATATCCGTCTTGTCGATCTCGATATCCATGACTGCGGATTCTCCCGCATTCAGTACCGTGTAATACTCGTACCATCCGTCACTTTCGGTCCACTGACCGTTCGTATATTTGTAGGTCAGAAAGCTCATAATCTTTTCGGATGCGTAAGCTCTGACTCTGACATAGATCGGATCAGAATCCGCATCAGCTGTGATCACCACATGTTTGTTGCCGCTGATATCTTCTTCCTTGAACCTCACCACTTCTTTCAAAGAGACCGGTTTCGTTCCTTTCACTCTCGCATAGGTCGTAAAGTACGCCATTGCAGAAGGGACCGAGATCAGGCAGACGGAGATGATCATGAATATGATAAGTATGTTTCTGTTTCTGTTTTTCATGATCATTCACCTCCTTCCTCAAGATCATTCTCCCAGGTCCAGGTACCTCCGTCCTCCCTGGTGAAGGTATTCTGGGCACCGTAGCCTCGTTTCTTCTTTCTGTCGTATGTGTTCTTGAACTTCACTTTCCGTTCATTCGCCAGTTCTACCGTGAACTGTGCATCTCCGGATACCGTGTAACCGGCACCTGCGTAGATCTCTGTCACAGTGACCGTTGCGCCTTCCGGCAGATTCTCGATCTTTATCTTCTGAGAACCCGGTCCGGTGAAGGTCATCGAGTGAACGTTCGCATAGACCACTCCATCATCGACCTTCGCAACGACATCAAAGACGAAGGTGACCGGTGAACCTGTTTCCCAGGAATCCAGTTCCTTCTCGATCTCCAGATCCACAAACTTCTTGTTGATGAACTCGATCCGGTCTACCTCTTCATACTTACCGTCTTCTTTCGGCTTCCGATAAGTCACCTTCGATCTTAAGATGGTACCTTCTTCCATAAAGATCTCGACAACAGCTTCATACTGCGTCGTGTCATATTCGACACCTTTCGCATCACCGATGATCTCATGTACATAATAGGTATATGTACCGACATCCTCTTCACCGAAATTCAGCGGATCGAAGGTGATCGTACTGGTAGTAACAGAATGTTCGTCATCAGATCTGTCATCCACGGTCTTTCTCTGGATCGCATCTCCGTTTTCATCCTGCAGTTCAAAGTAGAACTCGTCACCTTCCCGGATCTCTCCGTTCTCTATCGTCTTATATGCCTGCAACTGAACAGAGATCTCCTGAGGGATGTATTCATACCTGTTGGTAAAGACAACTTCTGCCGTCTGTGCCGGTCCGATCGTTCCTTCGGAATTTACCGTGTCGATCAATGTCCAGTATTGCGGAACATCGATCTCACTGACGCTGTATTTCGTTCCGGCCGGAAGTTCGTCAAATACGACAGTTTCTCCTCCGGCGATCGTGATAGGAACACCGGCATAGTAAATAGAATAATCCATCTCCATTTCCGTAACTTCGACGAACCATCCGTATCCCTGTTCATGGCCCTCAGCCCAGGCATATGCTTCAAATTTCGGATAATCGTAGTCAAATTCAAACGTCTTGACCTCTCCCGGTCCGGCATAGAAACTGCGTCCGGCAATACTAACCGTGATATCATCGCCACAGGTGACCTTGATATGGGTGTACATCGAACTCAGTTCATACTCCGTTCCTCCCGATTCACCTTCCTGAATGTCGCCTGTTCGTGTTCCGTCATCAGTAAAGTTTGAGGAATGGAAGACATGTTTCTCTCCCATCACCATAGTGGAATAAGAAAGTGTGCTGATCGGATCTGTACCATCCGGAGTTTCAAAGTTGACCTGGAAACTGAATTGGTCATTGACATCTCCGTTATCGACAACATCCTTCTGTATCTTCAGTTTTCCCGGCTGCAGTTTATTTGTGAATACGATATCCTCCGCTGTTCTTCCGTTCTTATAGTAAATGGCCTCTGTCTCCAGTTTTCCTGTCTCGGCGTTCCTGGTGACAGTGACTTCCACTCTGTATGATGTTGTATCATACTTAATGCCCGGTTCATCCGAAATGACTTCATGAACGTTGTAACTGAACGTCTTTCCGATATCGTCTTCTGTATATGGGATAAGACCGAATTCTACGAGCGCATAGCCATACCATGGATTCCTGATCGGATTCCCGTCTTCATCCAGGATCTCGTATCCTTCGTCATCCAGGAGATACTCATTCATATCCGGTTCACCGTTCGTACCGGTACAGATGACTCCGTCATCCTTGCTTTCGACGATAAAGGTAAATTGGCCTTCTTCAACCTCAGCCCCCTGGAGCATCTTGTATGCGTACAGTCTGAGACCCGTTTCCTCCGGCTCTCTGATGTTTTCGTTAACAGCTGTTACCGTCACGGTCTGGTTAGATGCGATCGAACCGCTGCCGTTATCGATACTGACAAACTGCCACCCATCAGGAATATCGATCTCCTCTACGGTATATGTCGTCCCGTCAGGCAGACCCGGAATAACGATCGTTTCCCCTGCCTTGCAGGTGACATAGATGACACCGGAAGTCACGGAAGCCGGTTCATTCTCGTTCAACTTCCACTGAGCGTACAGTGTAATGACTTCATTGTGTACCGTTGTGAGGTATCTCACAGTCTGCCCGTCCGCATATGATGTACCGCTGCCGTCAGGCTCCGTATTCCATCCAATGAAGATCGAACCGGTTTTCAGGAAATTGTTCATGGTCAGCTGTTGAGGCGATGCCATGAATACATTCAGATCCCGCATCTGTCCGGAAGTTGCACCGTTTCCGTCAAATCTGATGATATACTTAGCCAGATCGTAGTAATACGACACCACTTTCGTTTCTCCGTGGGCGATCGTGATCGTCTGCGGTTCCGGAATGATATATTCCTGATATTCCTTCACTCTTGGTGTAACAGTGGCGACGATAGTCTCCAGTTCCTCTTCAGAACCGTATACATTCACCCAGCATCTTTCCGTTTCTCTAAGCGAATATCCGGAAAGATCTCCTCTCATCACGTAATGGTTGACCGTATATGTACGTGTTTCACCTCTTTCCCATACCGCATAGAGGATGATCAAATTGCCCAATTCCGAATCGATGTCTGAATAGGAATAGGTCTTTCCCGCTTCAAACTGAGCCGTCTCGGCATCTGCTTCCTCACTCCATCCGACCAATGCATATCCCGGACGCGTTACTGTCGTACCGTCCGGCATCGTGATCTGCTGGCCCAGTGAGGTCACAGTGACACCGTTGGTATTTATGTATCCTCCGTTACCGGAATACATGATAAACGAGCTGTTTTCCCTGACTTCCCTGATCCAGGAACCGTTCATCGAGGCTCCGTCGTAGTTGTCCCTTAGATATTCCGGAGAATACGGACCGTCTGTTTTGTCTTTCTTGATCCAGTTGCCGGTCCAGATCCCCCAGGCGTTTCCAGGAAGGAGTGCGCTTTCGTTGAAAGAGAATCCTTCTCCGAGAACGACCTCATACAGACGTGAATCATTCAGGAACATATTTCCGACATCCGTTCCTTCGCTTACGACAAAATTCGAGAGATCAAGGAAAACCAGTCTCATACATGCCTGGAACATCCGATTCATATTCGTGACCTGATCCGTCTTGAATTTGCTGACATCGATAGAACCGAGATTCCAGCATCCTGAGAACATAGCACCGAGGTCCGTTGCACTTTCCGTCGTCAGCTTATCCATCTTGATCGACTGGAGCGACTGAGATTCGCTGAACATCGAATTGAACGTTGTAACGTTGGACGTAACGAAGTTGCTGATATCAAGATTCCTCAATGCCGTACTGGCGAACATTTTGGACATGTTCGTTACTTTGCTGGTGTCGAAGCTGCTGACATTCAGATTTATAACTCCGCATTCACTGAACATTTCGGACATATTCGTAACGTTTGAAGTGTCGAAATTGCTCAAGTCCAGATTCCTCAATACCTTGCATCTCTCAAACAGTTCGCTCATATCTGTGACTTTTGAAGTGCTCAGTTTGCTGATATCCAATGTAGCAAGATGTTCACATGCAAAGAACATATGTGTCATATCTGTCAGATTCGGTGACCGGAAACCGCTCAGATCCAGGCCCTGAAGAGCATAACAGTTCGAGAACATTTCATGCATGCTCGTGACATCTCTCGCTACGGTTCCGCTGAGATCGATAGTCTGCACGCGTGCAAGGTTCATAAACATCTCTCTCATGTTCTGCACTTTTGAAAGATCCATATTGCTCATATCGATCGAGATCATATAAGTACAGTTTTCGAACATGGAAGCTGTCGTAGTGACCGAAGACATATCAAGGGATGTCAGGTCGATCGACGTCAGAGAGCTGCAATTCGCAAACGTCGAATCCATGTTTGTTGTAACCGAGGTATCGAAACCATTGAGATCGACAGACGCGAGCTTTGAACATGCGTTGAACCAAAGACGCATCGAGACAGGCTTGATTGCCTGACCATCAGCCACTTTTACAGAGGTGATGCTTCCCCTGTCGGCATACCAAGGAATGTCGTTAGTCATGTAAGGCTGTGCCGTTTCATCCACGGTGTAGATCTTCCCGGTATGAGTTACTCCCCGAATGTCGGTAATGCTTCCATCTCCCGGACCCGTTTCGCTCCTCAGGAAAATCAGTTCTCCATCGTCTGTCAAAACGGCATATGCATTTCCTTCCAGCATATCATCTGTTGCGTGGAATGTATTGTTTGTTTCTTTTGCAGGCTGATTGATCCCCGCCCGGATGTTAAATGATGTCGGATCGCTCCTTAAAGGCAGCACTTCGACCTTTCCACCGGATGAAACATTCTCCTCTTCTGCCATTATTTTGACATTATTCAAAACAGTCTCAACTGCCTTCTGCGCCCTTCCGACGATCGTATCAGAATCCACATACCAGTAGATCTTTTCACCCTCACCCAGAGGCATGCCATAGGCGTTCGTTAAAGTGACTCTGAACGTGAATTCATCATCCTTATTGGAATCATCGACTCCTTCACCGACCTTTGTGATCCTCAGGATACCCGGTTTTTTCCTGTTGACGAAAGACACTTCGTCATCATCATATTCCACTTTCGCAGAAAGGACGCCGTTGCTGTCTTCTGTCACAGTAACGGTAACAGTCTCCTCGTGCGTATCGTATTCGACTGTATCGTTACCGGTGTATACCTCCCTGATCGTATAAGTATGGACGCCGATTTCTGCCTTGCTGTACTGTATCGGGTCAAACAGAATGAAACCGCCGGAAACATTCCATTTCAACTGAAGTTGCTTTCCGTCTTCATCTAACAATTCGAAGAAGAATTCATGGTCTTCCGCAACCCTGTTATCCAGCATCTTTGTTCCGTAGAACCTTGCCAGTGCAAAATCCGGCTGATACTTATTGGTGAAGGCTGCAGTTGCGTATGTCAACGGCTCGATAAAGCCGGAAACGTTCTCTTCTGCAACCAGGATCCAGCCATCCGGTGTGTCTTCAACGACCAGATAGCTCATTCCGGCAGGCAGATCGTCGATCACGGCCATCTCACCGCCATGAAGGACGATCGTGATCCATCCGTCTTCTACAGATGCAGAAGCGGATGTGCTGTTCGTAAGATCCGACACATCGGCGACATCATAATCGACGGAATCGCCACTGAAATCCGTCAGCTTCACGCGGAATACGAATTCCTGATCCGGATCGTAGTCTTCCGAATCTTCCGATATATATTTGACGACCTTGAGTCCGCCGTCTGTCAGAGTATTGATGAATTCCGGCAGTTCACCTTCCTTGTTCACGATCTCCGTTCCGATGACATTGCCTTCATCATCCAGGATCTCTTTCTCTTCCGTCGGATAAACCACTTTCACAGTATTCCCGTCTTCGTCAACGGTCACATTCAAGGCAACAAACGTATAGGATACCTTCAGCCTTCCGTTGCTGTAATCACCGACCGTGACCTTGTACGCAAAGTATCCGCTATTATAACGGACAGATCCGTCATCTCCCTTGACTTCACGGACCAGATAGAAGTAATCTTTGCCGATATCGGTCTGATCATACTTGATCTTGTCAAAGGTGATCGTACCCGTGGTCGAACCGCCCTTGTTTTTCTTGGTATCCAGAACTTCTGAGCCGTCTTCGTTCAAAAGCTCAAACGTAAATTCATCGTCTTCCAGGATCCGACCGTTCAGTGTCTTCCAGGCGATCAGTTCCACTTCTCCTTCTGCTTCATATTCATTCACGAAAACGATCTCTTCGATCTGTTCATCGTTGAGATAATAAGTCGGAGTCGCTGTCAAAGTTCCGTCGCCGTTATCCGTTACGGAAACTTTTACCGTATATACCGTATCATCATAGACATAGCCATCCTTATCCATGATGTATTCCTTCATCGTATAGGTGAATGTCTTTCCTGCGTCTTCCGCATAGTAACGAAGAGCACCGAATCTGACATCAGCCCACGAATATTCTATCGTTCCGTCTTCTCTGTAAGTTATCTGCGGTTCCTGGTTGGAAGCGGTCTTGATCGGAATGGTATCATCGTTCTCATCATAAAGATAGAACATGAACTGATGTTCCTTCATAGAATGATTGTTCAGCCGCTTATTTGCAGGAAGATTGATCCTTCCTTCTGCGGAATAGGTGTTATTCAGCAGTACATCGTTTTCCGTATTCGGCTTGATCGTTCCCGTAATATTGTCGGAAGAAGTAAGGGCGAATCCCGCCAGCTCTTCTTCTCTGACCTCGTATTCTACACCTTCATCGATCTCTTTCATGTGGACGGTCTGACCGTGTCCGATCGTCACGGAATCGCCGTAACCGACCGTTCCCGTCGTACCTGTCGGTGTTCCCGTTTCATCCAGGATCTCATAATCAAAGGAACCCATTACCGGAATGCTTCCGTCATCGGTCGTGAAATAGAATGTAAGTGTGAACTGCTTGTTTCTGGCTGTATCGGAGATCACATCATAATTGGCGATCAGCTTCTTAACATAGAGATCACCGTATGGATGGTAGACATTTCTGATATTGGTGCCATCGTACTCCTGCACATAGGAGGATACGGTCTGCGTTACGGTCTCTTTCACCGTATACACGATCTCTTTTCCGTCTTTATACTTGTACAGATCATCGAAACTGTAATACCAGTCACCGTTGCTGTCAGCCGTTACAGTAATGCTCTTGCCTGTCTTCACTCCGTCTGCGTAAAGTTCAACATAGATCCGAGAAGGCCTTTCAAGTTCGTTGTCACCTTCCCAGGTCTTCTCTCCGTCGACCGAGACCTTTTCCGGTATATGTCTATTGATCAGACGGTATGAACTTTCAGAATCTCTGATGACAGACCAGTTATATCCTTCTGCCGGTTCTTCAGTAAAGCGATAATTGATTACCTTCCCGGTTTCATCGGTATATGTAAGCCGGTCAAATGTCACTTCCCAGATCAGTTCTCCGTCTTCCCCTTCGATCGGAAGCGTCGCTGATCTTCCCGTATCGACATTATTCGCAAGCAGATGGATGACGATCGAATCCGGACGGATCCCGTCTCTGTCGTCTTCATCGTTCCAGATCTTTGTTACCTTGATCTCATACGGTTCCATTCCGACCTTGGTATAATCCTGATGAATGAACCAAAGCCTGTTACCGCCTTCCGGATTCTCCATGTCATAGGAGTAGAACAGAGAGTAGGCGTTGTTATACGCATGCGCATCCTCGGCGATATAGTCCTGTGCTTCCTCACCGGAAGGAGCCTTCATATTGATGTAGATAACTGCCGTTTCCATCGGTTCCAGAACGAACTTGCTGCCATCCTGTTTTACACGCGCATCGACTGCGACAGCTTTCACATCTTCCAGTGTGTATCCCGCCGCATAGAATTCAGACTCTTCCAGCCAAACATTTCTGTTGCTCAATACAGTATTTATCGAATGTGCTTCTGTCGGATCAGATTCATCTGCCAGCTGCAGATTGCTGATCCAGCTGTAGTAAACGACCGGGGCACAGCCTTTTTCTTCCAGTTCACTGACATCGACGTTCTTCAGCGTCCCGTTCCATCTCGGCGCGTCTATATCGATCGGATCATTGCCTTCTCCCGAATAGAAATTCTCCAGCGAATCAAAGAAGATGATCTCTTCCGTACGGGTCGTATCCGAAGAAGTGATACGCAGACGGTAGGTATAGTCCCCTCCGACATATACCGTACGGGCATTGCTTTCATCCCCATAGTAGACACCGGTCGAATATACTCCTTCATGGTTTACGTCAACTTCTTTCCTCAAAGACGTCTGAGCATAATCGTTTTTATCCAGTTTGTTATAGACACCCGCATATACGAAACTGTTGGAATCGGAATTCGGATCCAGATCTGTCATCCAACTCTTTTCACGTTCGCTCGCAAAAGCTTCCGGAGTAGAGACATTATTGTGAGGATCCGCATTCGGATCATCCGGTTCACCGCGGTAATCATCGATCGTACCTAAAGGATCGCTGCTTTCAAATGCGATCACATTGTGCAGATAATCTCCGAAATCGTCATAGGATGCAAATGAATATGTCGCATCAAAAGAGATCGTCGGAACATCCTGATAGTAATACACATCACCGACACGATAGCGCTCCGGTACCGGAGTCAGATCGACTTCCACTGCCAGCAAGTAACGGTCGGAATTATTATAGTTCTCATAGATCTGGATATCTTTGACCGCATCGCCGCTCCTTACAGTGATCGTTGAAATATCCGGAACGACACCTTTCGGCAGGAGATCGTACCAATAACCGTGTGTTGCGGTCGTCAGTCTTCCGTCTCTGATCGCCTCATAAAAAGTCGCAGTACTGTTGATGAAAGTCTGGATCTCTACTCTGGAATCATAATGTATCGTGAACTCTTCGTTGGAATAATCAACGTCGGTCTGAGCGGAAGTTCCTTCCTTGTACGGATAGACTGCAGTATCGGTGGTATAGCCGGTCGCTTTATTATATCCGTCTTTATATGGCGATTCTTCGTTCGGGAAGAATACGATATCGCTCCACAGGTCCAGTTCAGGATCATACGGAGTATTGACATCCCAAGCTTCCGCCAGCATGGTCACGTTGTTATAGAACTGCAGTTCCGGTGTATTCGTCTTTTCAAATTCTGCGTTGATGATCGATCTGACCGTATCGCTGCTCTTAACGCGGATCAAAGGTCTGACATCATAATCCAATGCCGCATTGTTGAATGTGACAGTAGTGCGCCAGTTCTCGATCCTGCTTCTCTCTTCTTCCGTAAAGTTTACGGTCGCGTTCGTCTGCGTCGTACCGTCAGCTTTGGTGATGATCAAACGTCCGGTCTTCCAGCTCGCTGTCGCATAATATTCCCAATTTCCGTCGATCAAAACTTCCAGATCGATATCCGGCCAATTCTCTTTATTGTAATCTCTGCTGTATAAGAACGTTCCATCCGCATAGTTGTTTGCCTGCCAGCTTCCGTCCGGATTGATGTTATTAGGAATACCGGTATATACTTTCGGATCATCCAGGAATTCGACAGAAACATATTCATAATCGGTCAACGGGATCAGTTTTTCCGCAAATCTGCCAATACTCATGCCATCATCAGCCGTTGTCATACGGACCGGTCTCTGGAAATAGTTTCCGATGATCCTTGACCAAGGGATCTCTTCCGTTCCCGGATCGACGATCTGCCATGTCCACGGCATGATATAACCGATCGAATTTACGGTATAGGAGAAATCAAAATCATCTCCATCCTGCAGGACATTCAATGCACCGCCATAGACTTCATAGTATCCGTCATTCCAAAGATGATGATCGCTGTATGTGTCGATCCTTCTGGCGTGATGAGTCCTGTTTTCTGCGTCTTTGCCGTCATTACCGTTCTTAAAGACATTGAAATGTCCAATCGGTTCGATCCATTTCGGATCGTGATATCTCCAGGTCTTTGTTGCGATAGCTGTCTGATCCGTTATAAGCTGCGGATCATTTCCGGAAGCCGGGTCGACCTCCGTAACGGTAAATGTCACGCTGTTCGTAAATGTATAATCAACATCCGGCAGGAATTGACTTGCCGGGTATGCGGTAGAAAAATAATAGTACTTCGTTTTTCCGTCGGTATAAGATGGATTGTATGTATTCGTCTGAGCGAGTCCGATCCCGTCGTTGGCTCCGATCACGAATCCGCTGTATTCACCGTCTACAAAATCCCGGGTCTGCAGATCATAAAGTGTATTGGCACTGATATTACCCCAGACATACCAATCGACCTTGATATACCAGTCTTCTCCTTCGATCCTCAGTTCCTCAGGGATATCTGACGCAGGCACTCTGTTCACTTCGCTATATGCGCTCTTCTTTGCGTCTGTAACTTTCGCTTCGGTATCAAACTGCGCATAGAGATCATCAGAATACAGCCCAAGAACGTTTCCGGCGTGATTTACAAGCTCGATAGAAGCTGTATACGGTCCATATTCCTTCATATCGATCAGGGTATGAGGTACGAGTTCAATAAAACTGATATCAAAGAAACCTTTTGTTGCCGCATCCATTTTGCGGGTATTCGTCAGGATATAGTAACCATCGACAAGTTGCCAATTCCACTCCTTTTTGGTAGAAGGCCACTCATCGTATGGAATGGATACTTCTCCTAAAACCTCACCGTTTCTTCCGTTAAACAGAGTCGCCGGAAGCTTGATCCTGACTGTTTCAGGTTCATAATCAAAAGAACCGGAAAGTGAATACCTGACAGTCAAACGGACCATCTGAGTCTCATCTTTTTCCGGTTTGATGTATAAAAGTGCAGGGTCGTTATTATCGACTGTATCTTCTGTTTTCCAGCTGATAGAAAAACCTTCGATATCCGTACCGTCACCGGAACGCGGATGAAGAGGGTCTTCTTTGCTTCTGAGCTGAGGAGCAGCAAACAGTTCATTTGCAGCCTCCAAAGCTTCTTCTTCGTTCAGTTCCGAATTTTCTTCGATCGCAGTTGCACTCAATTCCAAAGACATCGCAGCCGGACCCTGGATACTTAACGCATGAAGTTCGTTCTTTTCGTCTGTGATCAGTTCGACAGAAGTCTCACCTTCACCATCTTTGACGACAGGATCGTCCGGATCATCCGGAAGATCACCGTTTTCTCCTTCTGTCGGAGTTCCCGTCGTTCCCTCATTCGTTGCAGGAACAACTTCTCCTTCTGTCACAGTCGGATCGCCCTCTTCCGCAAAAGAGACAGTTTCCCCTGTCCCTGTGTTTTCCGTTGATCCGTTTTCGTTTGCCTGAGTCGTACCCTCTTCTATGACAGTGACATCATTATCTTCGGCATAGACTCTGGTGACCGGTACCTGCTGTGTCAGCATCAGCAAAACCAGCAAGACGGTCGTTAACTTCTTAGTGAACTCTTTCATACCCTATACTCCCAACAGCGTGTAGAGTTTTCCTATCTGCAGAAAAAAATCGATTATATATATCAGTTCTCGCGTACACGCGCGTAAATTATAACATGTTACATACGTTTTTTGCACAAATACATTATTATTTGTGCAGTTTTGTATTTGTTTTATCTGCTATGATGAGGTTTTAGTAAAGAGAATATGAAAGACACTGAAAACCAGATCCGACTCCGGATCCGAAAAGCCTTCCTAAGTCTCACCAAAGAGAAGGCGATCGACCGGATACGTATAAATGAACTCGTCAAGGTCGCCGGCTGCAGCAGGCGCTCTTTTTACAATAACTATCCTGACATCTATCAGCTGGAGAAAGAGATCCGCATGGGTTTCTATACCGGTCTCTACAACGTATGTGCCGCAAGCCAGGGAGAGTTCGACAAAGGTCTGACCGAATACCTGTATCAGAATGCGGATGTCATGATGGCCTTTTCCCGTCCCGAGACTTTACGGGAATTCGTCAGCGATTCGACCGAGGAATATATGAGGATCTTTTCGCAGAACTACAGTTCTTCCTTCACTAACATCAACTACAATCAGAAACGGGTCGCGTTCATCTATCATTTCTGTGGATTCCTCGCGGTCCTGCAGGCCTATGAAGGAAGGCTCGATGAGATCACCTTCCCCCTCCCTGCAGAACCCGTTTCCCTGCCGGAGCCTTCCGCGCAGGATGCAGTTCCGCAGAAAGATCCCGTATATTCCGCGGGAAGATAAAGTCACGATATCCGAAGGTCCGCAGATTTCCTTCGATATCCCATATCACCCATCCTTAAAAAGGAAGACAAAGACCTCCGTGCGGATCCACGGAGGTTTTGCCTTTTTAAGGTGAATTATTTAAAATAAGAATCTATGAAAAAGGTATTGACCGTTCTGCTGTCCCTGCTGCTTCTGACTTCGTGTGCTTCTCTCGCCGATACGGTAAAGGATGTCTTAAGTGGGATCGCAGAAAATCGGAAAAATGTGGAACGAAAAAACGATGTCGTCATCAATAACCTGGATGGGACCTACTTTTCTTTCATCTATGATGACGAGGAATTCCTCGTTCGCTACGACGAAGACAACTGGCGCATCTACGATTCCTACAAGATCACCGATTCCGATGACATCTACGCCATCGTCGAAGCCCTCAACGAGATCCATCCGATCCATTCCAAAGATTATACAGGATACCGCAGTGTCGAAGATATGAGAGACGAATGGCTCATGCACAACCTGGCCTACCGCATCCTGAAAGACGATCCCGTCTATCGGGAACGGGCAAAGAACGTCGACCTCGATCCCGAAGACGAAGGACTCTCTCTTCAGGAATTCCTGAAACGAAAATGAAGGACCTTTACAGGTCCTTCTCGTATAATACGTCGATGGTGAAGGCTCTTGCGTCTTCTTCCGTATCGAACAGGGCAATAAACATGTAATCGGCCATCGCACCGGACAGAGCTTCTTCCACTCTTCCTTCCTGCATCAGATGGCTCGCATACTTCTGTCTCACCTCGTCCATGGACAGGCGGTACTGTCTTTCATCTCTTCTCGAAGCGAAGATACAGACTTTCTGATAATCGCATTTCTTTTCGCTATGATCGAAGGCGATCATATCCGCCCAGATCTTGTATACATCGGTACCGTTGGCCCAGTTCATCATCGTCGGCGAGATGCCTCCGCTCGGACGCATATTGACTTCCAGAGCGACGATATCGCCTTTCTTTCCCAGATACTGGTCCTTGCTGAGACGGAAGAACTCCAGATGGACCATACGGCTCTTTACGCCGAAGGCCTTTACGACCGCTCTGCCCGCCTTGCGGATCTCTTCCGGAAGGATGCTCCTCTCATAGAAAGCGGAATTCCCGTTGAGGCTGACCGCTTCCATCAGATCGCAGATCGTCACATTGCCGTTCTCAAACATCGGCTCCCCTTTGGAATCGATGATCCCGTCATAGGTCTGAACTTCACCCGTGATGAATTCCTCCATGATATAGGTGACATCCATCCTGTGTTCCAGGAAGAAGACCAGGTCTTCGTCATTTTTTAATTTATGTGTATCAGAAGCACCGACACCGTTGTCCGGCTTCACGATCACCGGATAGCCCACTTCATCGATGAAGCTCTTGCATCCCTCGAAATTGTCGACCATGTGATAACGGGCGACCGGGATACCGGCCTTGATATAGTTTTCCTTCATCCGGGACTTGAACTTGACCAGGTCCATGTCTTCCGGCTGGAAGCCGCTGGTGATATGGAATTCCTGACGCAGTTTCGCATCTCTTTCCAGCCAGTATTCGTTGTTCGACTCGAGCCAGTCGATCTTTCCGTAACGGAACGTGAAGTAAGCGACTGCCCGGAAGACTTCTTCATAGTTTTCCAGAGAAGAGACCTTGTAGTATTCGTTCATCGAACCCTTCAGATCATCGGTAAGGGAATCGTAGTCCGCATCGCCGATCCCCAGTACGGTCACGCCGTTGAGCTTCAGCTGATGACAGAAGTTCCAGTGATTCTCCGGAAAATTCGGAGAGATATAGATAAAGTTCATATTCTATTCTCCTTCCAACAGATACGGTAAGAAATAAGGGACCTGTTTATGCCACCAGGGCCAGTCGTGATTCACGTCATGTCCCCAGTAATCCACCCAGATGCGGATGCCCAGTTCCCGGAAGCGCTGATCCAGATACCAGGTGCTCCAGGGCTCTTCCCAGGCTCCCTGTCCGACACAGACGACCGCCTTGTTGCGGTTGTAGCGTTCGATGAACGGATGGGACGGATCCATGTTGGCCATATAGTCGGTGATGGAATTCTGATAGACCACCTCATCCATGTAGTCCCCCAGGAAGAAGGACGCATTGTAGACTCCGGACAAGGCCAGACAGCGGTCGAAGAGATCCGGAAAACGCAGATAGAGGTTCAGCGCATGGGTCGCTCCCATGGAACAGCCGAAGGTCATGATGCCCGGATAGCCGGACCAGCCGTTCTTTTCGTTCACGTATTCCCGAATGAACGGAACGGCTTCCCTGGTGATGTAGTTGATCCACTGTTCATGGTGACGGATGCGGTGATACGGGTCCCCGTTTTTATCGCTCCAGGTCTCCGCATCGATCGTATCGATCGCAAAGACGATGCACTTGCCGTCTTCGATCCACGGCGCGAAGGTATCGGTCATGTGGAAGTTCTCGAAGTCGTAGAAGTGTCCGTCCTGACACGGAATGAACAGGATGGGTCTGCCATGGTGTCCGTAGACCTTGATCGGCATGTTCCGGTCCAGTTCATGGCTGTAGTAATCGTAGTAATTGGTCTCCATATCTTCCCTTTCTATAAGCGGTAGAACAGCGTCTCCATGAAGAACGGGACCGCTTTTTCCCAACTGGCTTCGTTATGATCCCCCTTCGGTACGATACGGCTGTCCAGCAGTACCCTTTTCCTGATCAGAGCGGACGTCACTTCCCCATAGACCTCTCTGGTATTCCGATAGCGGATCTCGTTCTCGCCATAGTCCATATACAGTACCGTATTCTTCCGATACTTCGTGTTTTCGATCATATCCATGACCTTCTCCGGCGCAAAGATGAGCGACGGAGACAGTGCGGCACCTCTTGAGAAGACATCGTTGTATTCACTCATGGCATACAGCGTCATCAGACCGCCCATGGAACTACCTGAAATGAAGGTATAGCGCCTTTGCGGCAGGGTCGGATAATTGTCGTCGATATAAGGTTTCAGTTCGTTCACATAGAAATCCATCGTGATCTTTCCTCTGCCTTTGATCTTCCCCCACTCCGGATCAGAGAAATCGAAGGGGCTGTATTCCGACAGTCTTCCTCCGTAGCGGTATTTCTCAGGATGGTGATTGCATTCGACCCCGACCACGATCAAAGGGACATCGTTATAATCCAGATAATCTTTCAGTCCCCAGCTCTTGCCGTAGGTCGCTTCCTCATCATCGAAGAGATTGTGTCCGTCGAACATATACAGGACCGGAAACCTTCCTTCCTGATCGGGCACATACACATAGATCTTTCTCTTCTCTCTTCCCGTCAACTGCGGGATATCCGTCTTGAATACTTCCAGCATCTTCTTCCTCTCGATTCACTTATGTTATATTATTTCATAAAACTGTATCTATTTTCATATGATTGAAAAATAATTTTCTTCTTTATCGCTTAGAATGGTTACAGAAGGTAACATCTATGAAACATATCCTGTCTGTCATTCTTTGCATATTCCTGTTCCTGCTGCTGGCAGCAGTCCTCGAACTCAATCACAATACAATCATTGGCTGGATCCTTTTCCTGATCCTGAGCGGACTCTGGATCTTTCTTACGGAAAGATATCACCATGGCTTCCTCCTGTTCCTGGGATATCTGGTCTGTTTTGTCCTGATCCTGTTTCTGAGCTGGCCGCCGGTCAGAAACGTTCCGGCCGTCACCTGTAAGGATCCTGAAAAGACAGAAGTCATTACGATAAAGGACGGAGACCTCCGCGGCGTCAAGACCGAAGACGGAGCAGTCGAGATCTTCGCAGGCATCCCCTACGCCAAACCTCCGGTCGGCGAACTGCGCTGGAAGGAACCGCAGGATCCCGAACCCTGGGAAGGCATCCTGGAAGCCGATCACTTCGCTCCCATGAGTATGCAGGAAGTGAACCTTCCGATCTACGATTCCCTGGCACAGATCATCGGCTACCACGATTACAGGATCTCTCTGAAAGACAACTACCGCCCTCCCGTCAGTGAAGACAGCCTCTATCTGAACATCTGGAGACCGGCTGATCTCACCGAAAACGTACCTGTTTTGGTCTTCATCCACGGCGGATCCCTCAAATCGGGACAGGCCTGGTACGAAGACTACAGCGGCGAAGGACTTGCGCGCAAAGGCATCATCGTCGTGAACCTGTCCTACCGCCTCGGTGTCTTCGGTTTCTATGCGGATGAGGAATTGAAAAACGAATCTCCGAATCATACCACAGGCAACTACGGCCTCCTGGATATGATCAAGGCGCTGGAATGGATCCAGGAAAACATCGCAGCCTTCGGCGGCGATCCCGATCAGGTCACCCTCGCCGGTGAGTCTGCGGGAAGCGCGTCCGTATCCACATTATGTACCTCCCCGCTCGCGAAAGGTCTCTTCCGCTATGCGATCCTGGAAAGCTCCACCGTCGCCTCCAAGGAACCGCCTCATTCCTACCGCAACTATGAAGAAGCCATCTCTTCCGGAAAACAGTTGAAGGAAAGATATCAGGTCTCTTCCGTATCGCAGTTGAGGGAACAAAAAGCGGAAGACCTCGTCAAAGAAGCCGAGACTCAGCACCATATCACCGTCGACGGCTATGTCCTGACGGAGGATCCCTATATCTCCTATCAGAAAGGAGATCACAATGAAACGGCCATCCTGCACGGATACAACTCCAAAGAGAGCGGTCCCTTCATCCTGTTCTCCCACGCGAATATGAAAGACTATGAAGAACGCATCCGCCGTTTCTTCCGTGAATATGCGGATGAAGTCCTGAAGATCTATCCCGCCAAGACAGATGAAGAAGCCGATGCCTTCTGGTCGGAGATCTACGGTGCGATCTACTTCAGTTATCCGCACTACTGTCTGGACCGTCTGGCTGTCGATACTTCCATTCCTGTCTATGAGTACTTCTTCTCAAAAGAAAACGGAAGGCTCGGTCCGTGGCACTCCGGCGAGGAGGTCTACGCCTACCATAACCTTCCGAACGGATCGAAACTCTATGAAGAAAACGACTACCGGCTTTCCGAAGCCATGTCCGACTACTGGGTCAATTTCGTAAAGACCGGCGATCCCAACGGGACCGGCTTACCGAACTGGCCGCAGAACCTCAACGGTTCGACTCTGATGGAACTGGGAGAAGACATTCAGATCACGGAAGAACGTTCCCTGAAACTGTACGAAGTCCTCGACAGGATGTACGGCTGGGGTGAATAGATACGAAAGGCTCCGACGGAGCCTTTTCTTTATATCAATGTCTTCAGATCGGTATAGGTGTAGCCTTCGAAGCTGTCCGCCACGTTCCTGCAGGTCAGCTTGCCGTCATAGGTATTGACCGCACTGATGAGGACTTCATTCTCCAGGCAGGCCTTCTCTAGACCTTTCTCGGCGATCTCAAGTCCGTAGCGCAGAGTCGCATTGGTTAAAGCGATCGTAGATGTCCGCGGAACGGCTCCCGGCATATTGCCGACACAGTAGTGGACGATCCCGTCCACGGTATAGATCGGATCGTCATGGGTCGTCACATGAGATGTCTCTCCGCATCCGCCCTGATCGATCGCCACATCGACGAATACCGCACCCGGACGCATCTGTTTCAGATATTCTTTTTTAAACAGTTTCGGAGCGGACTTACCCGGGATCAGGACTGAACCGACCACCAGATCCGCATCCTTTACCGCCTTGGCGATATTGGCTTCATTGGATACCAGCGTCTGTATCCTCGAACCGTAGATCCTGTCAAGTTCCTCCAGCCGTTTGATACTGATATCCAGGATCGTGACATCGGCACCCATCCCCACCGCGATGCGGCAGGCGTTGGCTCCGACCGTTCCTCCGCCGAGGATCACGACCCGTCCTTTCGGCGTTCCCGGAACACCGGAGAGAAGGATCCCCTCTCCTCCGTACTTCTTTTCCAGATATTTCGCGCCTTCCTGGATCGACAGCCTTCCCGCGATCTCGGACATCGGTACCAGCAGCGGCAAAGATCCGTCTCTTTCTTTCAGTGTCTCATAGGCGACGCCCTTGACCTTTCCTTTTAACAGGGCATCCATCTGTTCCTTGTCGGCCGCCAGATGCAGGTAGGTATACAGGATCAGTCCCTCATGGAAGAAACCGTATTCTTCTTCCAGAGGCTCCTTGACCTTCACCATCATGTCTGCCTTCTGCCATGTTTCTTCTGCGCTGTCCAGCAGGACCGCACCGGCCTCTTCATACTCTCTGTCGGAAAAACCCGATCCGAGACCTGCACCTTTCTCCACGTACACGGTATGACCTCGGGTCACATATGCCTTGACGTTATCCGGGGTCAATCCAACACGAAATTCGTTGTTCTTGATCTCTTTCGCACAAGCAATATTCATATTATTTTCCGCCTTTTCTGCTTATATTTTAACAGAAAAAGTTATCCTCATCTACTCCCGGATCAGTCTTACGATCATCGCATCCTCCAGGATAAATTCGATCACAGCCTTCTGTTCCTCCGAGATCTTTTCACAGAGCCTTCCCGCAGAACAGGTCCCTCTGGCGACCGTACAGACAGAGTTTGCGACATATCCGCACTTGATCCTGTTTATATCATGTACGGAGATCGCCTCATCGTCATAGGGGTTGTTTCGGTCCCTTTTCAGGATGACTTCCTGTCCGATACGGAAACAGGAAGTCCCTCCGTAATCCTCCAGATGGTTAACCGTTGCATAGAGTTCTTTCTTCATAACCGCTTACCTCGTTTCTACACCATGATGATAATCTCTGCTCTGTACAAAAAAGCGCATCCTCCCTGTTATAATGAAGACGAGAGTGAGGAAAACCGTATGGCAGAAAAGAAATACAGTACATTGATCCTTTTGAAGATCCTCGAAGAATATACCGATCAGGACCATATCCTGTCTCTGCGGCAGCTTCAGGATCGCATCGAAGACCGCAGCGGTCTGAAACTGGATCGCCGGACGATCTACAGCAATCTCGAGATCCTGGAACAGAACGGCTACGTCATCAGCAAGTTCGATGACAACGGAAAAGGCTACTATCTGGAAGAAAGACAGTTTGACAAGGGTGAAGTCCTTCTTCTGTGCAACGCCATCCATGCCTCCCATTTCATCTCCTCCCGTCAGTCCGATCAGCTGATCAGAAAACTGCTCGGGACGCAAAGCCGCTACCAGCGGAAGGAATTCAAGGACAAGGTATACATGCCGAATCCGCGCAAGACTTCCAACAGACAGCTCATGTACAACATCGAGACGATCTCGGAAGCCATCCGTGACGGGAAGACTCTGCAATTCACCTATCTGAAATACGACAGAAACAAGAAACTCGTTCCCCGCCGGAAAGATCCCTATGTCATGGAACCGCGCTATATCGTCTATTCGGACTCCCGCGCCTATATGATCGCCACCAGTCCGCATCATCCGGGCTACATCCACTTCCGTATCGACCGCATGGCCGATGCGATCATCCTGAGTGAACCGGTCCGTCTCGATCATTCAGGAAGTGATGCCTACGAATACGCCAGAAACAAACTGTTCATGTATAACGGAGAGATGACGAACATCACCCTTCGCTGCAGGGAATCCGTCATGGATCAGATGATCGACATCTTCGGAGAAGATCTGAAGATCCTCGATCAGGAAGGAGATTCCTTCCTCGTACGGATCCTGACTTCCGAACAGGGAGCCCTCTATCTTGCCCAGCAGTTCATGGAGTATGTGAACATCGTATCTCCGGAGGACCTGAAACAGAGATTCATCGAGAGCCTCCAAAACAAACTGAAAGAGTATAACGGCTGAAAAATGCCGTTTTTTCACACTTTCATATTTACTTGTGAATTTTTTCACTATATAATATCCTCATAAATCAGGAGTAACCCTATGAAAGACACTATGATCAATACCCGGCAGATGATCGATTCTCTGGTAATCAAAGCGACGAAAGCTTTGGATGAATTCGCCTCTTTCGACCAGGAAAAGATCGACTACATCGTGGCGAAATGTTCCGTCGCGGGACTGGACCACCACGGAACTCTGGCCAAGGCAGCCATCGACGAGACCGGACGCGGCGTCTTCGAAGACAAGGCGACCAAGAACCTCTTCGCCTGTGAGTATGTCGTCAACAACATGCGACACCTCAAGACCGTCGGCATCATTTCGGAAGATCCCGTGACAGGCATCACCGAGATCGCCGAACCTGTGGGCGTGATCTGCGGGATCACCCCGGTCACCAACCCGACTTCCACGGTCCTGTTCAAATCCCTCATCTGTCTCAAGACGCGAAATCCGATCATCTTCGCCTTCCATCCCGGGGCACAGTCTTCTTCCGCAGAAGCAGCATGGATCATGAAGGAAGCGGCCGAAAGTGCCGGAGCACCGAAAGACTGCATCCAGTGGATCGAGACTCCTTCCATGGAAGCGACCACCGCACTGATGAACCATCCGGGCGTCGCCACCATCCTGGCCACCGGAGGAAATGCGATGGTGAAAGCTGCCTACAGCTGCGGAAAACCGGCCATGGGCGTCGGTGCGGGAAATGTCCCGGCCTACATGCACAAGAGCTGCGACATCCTCAGATCCGTCAACGACATCGTCCTGTCCAAGTCCTTCGACAACGGAATGATCTGTGCCTCCGAACAGGCCGTCATCATCGACGATGAGATCTATGACGAAGCGGTCAAAGCCTTCAAACGCTTCAAGGTCCGTTTCCTGACCAGAGAAGAAAAGAAGAAACTTTCGAGATATATGTTCGGATATGCGGAGGGAGACAAGGAGGTCGAAAAGGCCGTTCTCAATCCGCAGATCGTCGGAAAGCCGGCGACCTGGATCGCCAAAGAAGCGGGGATCTCCGTACCGGAAGATACCGTCCTGCTGGGAGTCTCCTGCAAGCAGGTCGGCGAGAAGGAACCTCTCTCCCGAGAGAAGCTCTCCCCTGTACTGGCCTTCTTCCGTTCAAAGGATGAGACGGAAGGATTCGAACTTGCGGATCAGATGGTCCGTTTCAACGGCCTGGGACACAGTGCCGCCATCCATTGCAAGGAACAGAAGATGGCTGACGCCTACGGCGACAGGATCCCGGCGATGCGCATCATCTGGAACTCCCCTGCCACCTTCGGCGGTATCGGCAATGTCTACAATTCCTTCCTGCCTTCCCTGACCCTGGGCTGCGGTTCCTACGGTCACAATTCCATCGGCGGAAACGTTTCAGCCGTAAACCTGCTCAATATCAAGAAAGTCGGAAAAAGGAGAAATACCGTGCAGTGGTTCAAAGTCCCTCAGAAGATCTATTTCGAGCGCAATTCCATCCAGTATCTGCAGTCCTGCAAAGACCTGAACAAGGTCTTCCTGGTCACCGATACCTCCATGGTCGAACTGGGTTATCTCTCCAAGATCACCGAACAGCTCAACCTGAGGAGAAACAAGGTCCAGATCCAGCTGTTCTGTGATGTGGAACCCGATCCCGATATCACGACCGTCACCAAAGGCGCACGGATGATGGATATCTTCAAACCGGATGCGATCATCGCATTAGGCGGAGGATCCGTCATGGATGCGGCCAAAGGCATGTGGCTCTTCTACGAACATCCGGAAGTCAATTTCGATGATCTGAAACAGAAGTTCATGGATATCCGCAAACGCGCCTTCAAGTATCCTGAACTGGGAAGGAAATCCCGTCTCATCTGTATCCCTACCACTTCCGGCACCGGATCGGAAGTCACACCGTTCGCGGTCATCTCCGACAAAGCCAACAACAAGAAATACCCATTGACCGACTATTCCCTGACTCCGACCGTCGCCATCATCGATCCGGAATTCACGACGAACCTCCCCGCAAGGGCGACCGCCATGACCGGACTCGATGTCCTGACGCACGCGATCGAAGCCTACGTCTCCGTCATGGCCAACGACTATACCGACGGACTCTGTCTCAAAGCCATCCAGCTGGTATTCAAATATCTGCCGAGAGCCGTCAATGACGGCAGGTCGGATCTGGAAGCCAGAGAGAAGATGCATAACGCTGCGACCATCGCCGGCATGGCTTTCGCGAACGCCTTCCTGGGTATGACACATTCTCTTGCCCACAAGGTCGGAGCGCAGTTCCACACGATCCACGGCTACACCTGTGCGGTACTTCTTCCGCATGTGATCCGCTACAACGGACAGGTCCCGTCCAAACTCTCCGTCTGGCCGAAATACGAACGTTACTGTGCCGACGAAAAGTATCAGGAGATTGCAGCCCTGCTTGGATTGAAGGCCGATACGCCGGAAGAAGGCGTAAGGTCTCTGGCAGACGCAGTCATCAAACTGTGCAGGGATTGCGGACTCGATCCGAACTTCCAGGCTATGGGCATCTCCAGAGAAGAACTGGAAGCTCACCTGGAAGACATCGCCGTCGCAGCCTACGAAGATCAGTGTTCTCCGGCCAACCCGAGAGTCCCGATGGTAGAAGATATGAAAAAGATCCTTCTGGATGCGTATTCCGGAAACTGAAAGAACGGCATTGCCGTTCTTTTTATGTATTCTATTCTGACTTCCCTTCCATCTTCTTCCTCAGCTTCCTGTCAAACGTCAGGACATCGATCTTTCTGACAGAATGGTAACCGCAAAGGATACAGTCCGCAAAATCCAGTTTCGGCTGTTCCGTATAGTACTCGAATGTCTTGAGACAGACATCCTCGTCTTCGATCATCACCGCATCTTTCAGATCGATGAAAGACTGAACGATCCGATCCCTCGGAACATTGTAATATCCTTCCAGAACATATACCGCTTCCTGAACGACAGGCAGGATCAGGATACAGTCACTTTCTTCGATCGCCCGTTTTATCACCTCATGCTGATCATGGAGGTCATCAAGCAGAAAACGCAGGATCGCATTGGTATCAAGCAATATCTTATTTTCCATGCCTTGTATATAATCCTTTATGATACTGTTCTCTTTCGCCGCCGATTTTTGATGCATCGGCATATTCATGAAGACTGCCGGCACTTCTTTCGCTTGCCTGTTTTTTATTGACCCTGTCATTTGCCTTCAATACATCGAGGTAATCCTCGTAGTCTTTCATCGACATGATCACAGCAGTAGGTTCGTTGTTCCTGAGGACATAGATCACGGAATCATTTTCATTCATTTTGTCGATCAGTTTACCGGCATACCCTCTTCCGAGTTTAGAGATCGGAATATAATCGATATTTCTTTCACTCATGAAGATCACCTCCTCAAGCATATTCTATTATTCCCTTCTGATTACGTCAAATTATACGTAATATTTTACGTTATTAATTGATTCCTACGGTTATCTGTCGGATGATACAATGCACCGCCATCGATCATACGAATATGCCAAGTCCGGTAATATCTTTTCTCCTTTCACTTCTTTATTCACAGAAAAGAGCAGATCTCCTCCTTACAATATTCTTCCGGAACATATGCTGCTTATTATATTCCGAGATTTTCTTTAATACAGTAAAATCTCGGAGTCTAATGACAAGGAAAAGAGCGCATTATTAACTATTTATTCTCGGTGTCTACTCTTTTACTTATTTCTGTAATGACTCCCGCACTGGATTATTTCCAGGTTTCCATCATAGATTCTGAATACGATCCTGTTTTTCTGATCGATCCTGACGCTCCAATATCCGGCAAGATCTTCTGACAAAGGTTCCGGCTTACCTGTACATTCATATCCGTTGCGATCTATGTCGTTGATAAGCTTGTTTATCTTTTTAATTTCTGTTTATCCTTTGTCTACCATTCCAGGTATTCTTCCCAGGCACTATCTTCCCACAGCTTCTTCATTAATCAACCTCTATAAGTTCATGCTCCTTCAAGGTTGAAACACCTGCCTCCAGATTTGCGATCCTTCGTTTAAGCTCGTTGATGTTTTCTTCGCTGTAGAATGGATCGGCGGATACCTCAAAGGGAATTCTTCTCTCTTTGATCACTTTTTTGTGAACATGGTAAAAGCAGTCGTAACCGTGATGCCCATTTCTTCGCAGACTTCTTCCAGCTGCGTTTTTACATTTTCATCTATTCTGAAGTTAATCATTTTTTGAGTCATAGGTTTTATCCTCCTCAAATTGATTACAACTTTTCATAATGCTTCTGTAAAGAAATTATATTGTATATGCTTTACAAAATTCTTTTATCAATCATTCACCCAAACCTTTTCAGTCCTGTACTCTGCGTCGTGATGGACTGTCTTGTACTCAGCGTCGTGATGAACGGTTTCGTATACATCCGGTTCACATTGTGTTTCGTATACAGCGTCATGATGCACTGTTTGATAAGAGACGTTGTGCCGATATGGTTGTGACGTTTCTATTACATAATTATATTCTTGTTGTCTCCTTTCAGAATGTCTGCCCTTTCTATAACTCAATATAGTTCATTTTTTATTTACAAGTCCTTCACAGTTTCCTGTTTCCCTGAGAAAGGAAAGGGATCTGTGGGGCAAAAGTTGCCACGCAGTCATTTCCGGTTTTGAACCAGATTCTGATTCTTAAGTATTATTTTGTAGTTTATAGCGTGGGATTTCCCGTATACGTCTTTCCCGTATACGGGTTTTCCGTACACGGGGAACACATACACTCATCGTATCGTTCATCTCTTGTAGTGTTATGAACACCAAAAAAACCGTTGAATAACGGTTTATTTGCTTGTGCAGGATGGCTGATTATTACAGCTGATTATTACAACAGTTTCTTTATATCTCTTCTCTTATAGAGAAATCTTCTGACTTCCATGATTTTTTCTGTGTCTGTTTCTATCACGGTATAGAAAACAATATAGTTTTTTACAAGGATCCAATAATAAGGGTCGGTCCTTTTCCTGGCGGTTTTATATTCAGGGAACTTGTCTGCATCAGGAAGTCTTTTGGTAATGGCTTTATCGACTTCATCCAGCAGTTTATTAGCTGCTTCTTTGTTTTCCAGCACCTCCGCAATATAAGTTACAACACGATTAAGATCCTGGTAAAACAAAGGCAGATACGACAATCTGTATGTCTTATCCATTTATGTTTTTTCTGATCTTCCCAAAAACCTCTTCGTGGCTCAATCTCTCTGTGCTTCCCTGTGCTTGTGCATCGGCAGCATCAAGGGCATATTCGATGTCGTTTGTCAGCTTGGAATATTCCTCCAGAGAAAGCACCACCATGGAACCATAGCCGTTTTTTGTAAGAAATACCGGTTTACCCTGTTTGACAGTAGATTCAATTTCTGTAAACTTATTTCTCAGATCTGAGATCGGTCTGATGTCCAACATTGCCCTCACCTCCTTATGGCTTCATTTTATCATAATTATGATAGGCTAGCATACAATGTGAACGAGTGGTCCCATACGCTTTGGCCTTGGCTTTTATATTTGAGTTAGTCAGATCTGTGGGCAATTGCTGTCACGCATATCGTTTTCCCGTATACGGGTTTTCCGTACACGGGGTCACCTTCTTAGTCAGGCAATTATTCTCGGAAAAGAGTCTTATTTAAGAGCAGCAACGCCGTTCTTGTTTCGCTTAGAGATCCACGGCCTGTTTTCGGATCGCTTCCTTAACAAAAGTGTTTAGAGTCTGCGAATTCTCTCTCGCCTTCAGGACCGCCTTCACATGCAGTTCCGGTCCGATACGAACATTGAACGTTCCTTTACAGGGTTTCTCGATCTTCGAAGGATCATCAAAACTCGAGATGTAATCATTTACTGCATCTCTGAAGTCCTGCTTCAGTTCTTTCAGGCCGGAACCTTCATAAGTGATCGAGGATCTTCGAAGTCCTATGATCCTTCCATACAGGATGTCATCCTCTGCAGAATACTCGACCGTTCCATAGTATCCCTTGTATTCCAGATAGTCCTTCATTTTGATCTCTCCTTCGATATTTCAAAATCAGATATTCCTCCTTTCACTTCTTTATTCACCGAAAGAAGACAGATTCCTGATACAAAAAGAACGGTTTCCCGTTCTTCTCTTATTTCGTATTTTTGAACTTCTCTGCGATCCCCGGCGCATTCTTCGTCAGTTTCCTGATACTGAGATCCTGAGCCTTGTCGTTGGCCAAACGCAGGTTTCTGTCTGATGAGAGGAGGTCGGCTTTCGTTTTCTCCAGAGCCTTGATCGTCTTGTCGATATCGTCGATCGCATCCTGGAACTTGCGGGAAGCCAGCTCGTAGTTCTTCGAGAAGCCTTCCTTGAATTTGTTCATGTTCTCCTCGAACTGTCTGTAGTCCAGATCCTGATTCTGGGCGACGATCAGCTGTTTCTTGTAGGAAAGAGAATTCATGGCTGCATTCCTCAGGATCGTAATGATCGGAATGAAGTTCTGCGGTCTGACCACATACATCTTCGGATATCGGTGGGACATGTCCACGATGCCTTCGTTGTACAGATCGTTGTCCATCTCCAGCAGAGAGACCAGTACCGCATATTCACATTTCTTTTCGTTCCGGTCTTTGTCCAGCTTGTTCAGGAAGTCTTCGTTTTTGTGTTTGGTCTGCGTCTCATCCCTTTCGTTCTTCATCTCGAACATGATGGAGACGATCTCCGTTCCTTCCTCGTCGTAATCCCGGAAGATGAAGTCTCCCTTGGAACCTTGAGAGGCATCGTTATCTTTCTCGAAGTAGGCATTCTGAAATAACGGTCTGACCCGGTTGAATTCATAGAGACAGTGCTGTTCCAGATCTTCCCCGATCATCTTGGTGGAATGTTTGGCTTTGAAATCTTTATAGTAAGCGATCAGGTCATCCTTATCTGCCATCTGTTTCCGGAAACCTTCCTGCATGGCCTGCGTGTTGGCCTTGAGCTCGCTGATCTCTTCGTTCTTCTTTTCCAGAGCCCTGGATACCTTCAGTTCGCTTTCCGTATCCTTGTTTTTGAGTTCGCTCTGCAACAGAGAGATCTGTTTCTCCTTTTCCTGCAGTCTGGCTTCGATCTGATCGACAGCTTCCCTGGTGACCAGTTCGTTCTCTTTCTCTTTATTGGACAGATCGTTCTGCAGTTTCGCGATGATCTGATCCTTCTCATTGAGCGCCTGCAGGTTCGCACTTTCCGTCTTCGTCTTTACCAGACTGAGTTCGGTCTGCAGACGCTGTTCGTATTCCCTGTCTCTCTTCTTCAGTTCTTCGTTGAACTGATGGTCTCTCACCTGTCTGACGATCGAATCGTAATTGGATTCATCGATCGTGAACACTTCTCCGCAGTTCGGACATTTGATCTGTTGCATATGACCTCCTTTTTTCATTATCCTAACAGATCTGCTGATCTGTTTTTCGTACAGCTCTACTCTTCTATTATATTCCATGGATATGCATTCGATGTTATCATAAAGACAGAGAATGGAGTTCAACTCCGAGAAAGGATCATTCATCATATGCTTCACGAGATTCAATTTCGTTCCTATAACGAGCGGGATGATGTCTATGGCTGGATCTATGTCCCTGCAGCGAAACCTTTAGGGATCATTCAGCTCGTTCACGGTTTCGGTGAACACTCCCGCCGTTATCTGCACATGATCACATCGTTCATGGAAGCCGGTTATATCGTGGCAGCCGATGACCACGTCGGACACGGAAAGACCGCACTGGAAAACGACAGCTGGGGCAACTGGGGAAACAAGGGCCATACCACCATGATGGAAGATGAAAAGAAGCTCCACGATCTCGTCTGCGAGAAGTATCCGAACCTGCCTTACTTCATGTTCGGACACTCCATGGGTTCCTTCATCACCAGAGAGTATATCGCCAAATACGGAGATGACCTGAAGGGTGCGACCATCTGCGGTACCACCGGTGTCTGGCCGAACCTGGATGAGAATATCGCCATCGTAAAGAGACTGGTCGACGAAGGAAAAGGTGACGAAGCCGATCCGTCTTTAGGTGCACAGTTCATGGGCTGGATGTTCGCAAGGTGCGATGAAGGCGTCAAACTGGGCAATGAATGGATCTGCGACAGTCCGTACGTTCAGAAGGACCACGCAGAAGATCCGTTCGATGCGTTCACGAAACCGACCTCCAATCGGGCCTGGCTGTATTTCCTGCAGATGATGGAAGATATCACCGGACCGGAATGGGCGGAAAAAGTCCCGAAGGATCTCCCGATCTACAATATCGCGGGCGATCAGGACCCGGTCGGTCAGTACGGAACGGGCGTCTATCAGACGGCCAACTGGCTCATCGATACCGGACACAATGTCACGACCTTCCTGTATTCCGGTTACCGTCATGAGATCCACAACTACGGTGACATCAAAGAAGATGTCGAAATGGGGATCATCGATTTCTTCGATTCCTGTATCCTGTAAGAAAGACCGCATCTGAAGTGAACCTCCTTTCGTTGGTCCAACTTTGAGGGTTCACCTCAATCCGCGGTCTTTCATATCCATTTGAAGTTTTCCGTTCCGGCACCGAGTTCGAAGTGATACTTCACGATGCCGAGATCCAGTTTCAGTAAAGCCCCAAGTCCGGATGTCACAGCCCGGACTTTGTTTTCGTCGATCAGCTGAATACGAAACTTCTGCTGATTCACAGCCGTCGGTGCATACATGGCCGCTTCGATCCCTCTTCTGTACCATTCCGGAGCGTCTTCATATCTATCCGTGATCTTTGAAATATCCTTGTTGCGATGAGCTGTTCCCTGATCCTTTCCGTATCCCAGAGAGATGATGATCACTTCTTTCTCATCGTCCCTGAGGACAGCCTTGCTTTTGCCGTGCGTCAGTGCGACCCAGCAGGTATTGAGGCCCAGTTCCTGTGCCTTCAGGACCAGCCTCTCGCCGTAATAACCGGATTTCTCTTGCGCATCCTCATCCTTCTTCGCAGCGATGACGATGTAGTTTCTTACGTTTTCAAACCTTCCGTAATGTGCCAGTCTCGAATTGAAACAATCCGGTTCCTCATACATGATCTGTATCCTCAGTCCGCTTAAATGATTCAGTTCCCTGACTGTTTCATCCAGGATCTGCCTTTTCTCTTCTTCGATCGGCTGATCCAGATACTGTCTGACGCTGTGTCTGGATCTCATCAGTTCCATTACATCCATGCGGTCTCCTCCTATTCTTCGATGATGCGGCAGATCTCCCTGATCGCCTCATCCGCTTCCGGGATCGGAAAGACCGGATAGACATGGTCCAATCCTTCTCCGATATACAGTCTCGTCTTTACGTCCTTCTCTTCACACATCTTCGCAAACTTCACGATGTCCGGATAGAAGAACTCGTGCGTTCCGGTAAATACCGTCACGTCTTTCAATACGCTCAGGTCCCCATAGATCGGAGACAGGCGGGGATCCTTCAGATCGGTCCCGTTCGCCCAATGGTCCGCATCCACACGCAGTTCATCGTACTTCAGGGTCGGATCCACCGGGATATAATCTTTGATCTCAGGATTGTCCATCACGAGATCGACCCACGGTGACAGCAGGATCAGCTTGTCCGGATCTTTCAGACCCTGTTCATGAAAGTACAGAGCCAGACCGGCAGCCAGTCCGCCTCCGGCCGAATCTCCCATCAGGATGATCTGCCTGTCCGGGTAGTATTCCAATACCTTCTGATAGAAGACCGTCATCTTCTCATAACACTCCTTGAAATCCGCATGCGGAGCCAGAGGATAGTCGGGGATGATAAAGGACGAATCGACACCGGACGTGATCTTGTCCAGCATCATCCAATGCAACGGAAGGATCTCATCCACATATGCACCGCCGTGCAGGTAGACGATGAGTTTATCACTTTCGCTTTCGACATTCATGTAGAAGAGCTGCATATCTCTCGAGATCACATCGTCCACTTTGTTCTGTATCTTCAAAAGCAAAGGCAGATTATAGCGTTTCTTCCCCTTTGCCTTGCGAAAAGCCAGGATGACTTCCGTCATATTCTTTCCTTTCGGAATGATGACTCTGCGGGCTACCTTCTCCCAGAACTGAGCACTTTTGGAACGTTTCATTACTTTAATGATAAAACATGTCTCTTCGTTTTCAACACTCGTGACTGCAATTGCGGAAATAGAACGGCTCTATGAAGAAAGATCTCAGCAATAAAAAAGGGCTGATCATGAGAGTGGACCCCGTTTAGTTCACTTGATAAAAAAGAGTTTATGAATGAAACTATCTCCGAAAGGAGGTAGTTTTTATATGGCCAGTAAAGGACAGAAGTTCAGAAGGTATACAGAGGAATTCAAACAGAGAGTATTAGAAGAATATTTTAGTGGCGAAAGCGGGCCTTCCGCCTTAGCCAGAAAATACAGTATGTCTTATCACACAATAGACACATGGATCGACAAAGCGAGGTATCCGGATAAATATCCTGGAATGGGTCTGAAAAAAGGCCGAAAGAAGGATTCGGATATAGATTGGAAAGAACGATACGAAATACTAAAAAAATACCAGACCTTTCTCAAGGCACAACGAGGGAGAAAGTAGCGTTCATCAACCTGTATCAGAACAAATACAAGCTTTCTAATATGTGCGCTGTACTGAACATATCTCAGAGAACTTACTATAAGTACCGTAACAGTGAAGATAAGGACTATTACGATTATCTGATGATCAAGGAAATATTTGAAGATTCCAAGTACACATATGGATCTCGCAGGATAGTGGAAGGTCTGAAGATTAAATATGGTGTAATATTTAACCGCAAGAAGATTCAGAGGATCATGAACAAGTATCATCTGAAGCCTGGATACTATAAAAAACCGAAATATGGCAATAACAGAAAAAGGCTGGAAGAGAATGTGAAGCCGAATCACCTTAAGAGAGATTTCGCAGCCGATAAGCCGAATCAGAAATGGTGCACCGATATCACTTATCTGATCCATGAGGGTCAGCGGGCCTATCTGTCATCGATCATAGATCTATGTGACATGAAGATAGTGGCCTACGTTATATCCAGAACTAACAGCAATAGGTTGGTTATGGATACGCTCAATCAGGCTTTAGCCAAACGAAAAGACGTATATGGCTGCATCCTTCATTCCGATCAGGGTTTCCAATATACGTCCAACGAATATAAAACTGTCTGTCAGGACAAGGGAATAATAATATCCATGTCACCTAAAGGCTCACCAGTCGACAACTCGCCAATTGAAAGCTGGCACGCCTTACTTAAGAAAGAAGTTTTATACAACAACAATATATCATCTTTACAGGAATACATTGCATTGATTGAAGACTGGATTGAATTCTATAATACCACCAGAATACGGTCAAAAAAGAAGTGATTTCATCAATCACTCCTTTAGACCTTTTTTATTTTGTGAACTAAACGGGGTCCACTCTCTCATTCAGCCCTTTCCTTCATCATCCTTCGATCATGATACGATTGCTGTGATCGACTTTCTGCTGTTCCTCCTTCTTCGGAACACTCAAGGTCAATACACCGCCTTCGTATTTGCCGTGGATCTCATCTACGGTGATCTGGTCACCGACATAGAAGGATCTGCTCATCGAACCGGAATATCTTTCCTGACGGATGACCTTTCCTTCCTTGTTCTTTTCATCCTGATCGTGACCCTTGGTCGCAGTGATAGTCAGGTAGCCATCATTCAGTTCCACATTGATATCTTCCTTCCTGAATCCCGGAAGATCGATCTCGACATCGTAATGGTCTTCATGTTCCTTGATATCTGTCAGCATCTCTCTGCCGGCACGCTTTCCGTACAGCTTATGGTTCAACTGTTCCATTTCACGGTCCATCAGATCAAAACCGTCAAACCAGTCATCAAACAGATCTCTTTCAAAAACTTTAGGTGTTAACATAGTACATTTACCTCCTTTACTTTCCTCATTGTTCATATGTAATGAACTATGTTTCAGTAAGGGGAATGGAGGGTTTGGATCCTAAGTCATTACCTCTCGAATCTTCTCTGATTCTCTTTACACCTTCGTTATAGCTCTGTTCTTTAGCACTGTCAAGTGTTGAGTGCTATATTTATCACTGATTCAGCACTCCCCTTTTTCTCAAGGAAGATCGCTCAGTTCTCTCTGTCTGCGATAGGTCAGCGTCGTCTTCCCGACGCCCGGAGGACCCCAGAAGATCATGGAAGAGACCTGATCGTTCTCGATCAGACAGTAAAGCAGTTTATTCTTTCCCAAGAGGTGTTCCTGTCCGACGAACTCATCCAAAGTCCTCGGACGCATCCGGGAAGCCAGAGGTTCGAAGGCCTCTTTTTCCTGTGTCTCAAACAGTCCCATCTGATCCATGGCTACACCTCGATACTGTTTCCTTTTCCTTTGGCGGAACGTTTGACTTCCTCATGGAAGAAATAGTTGACGACGACCGGTTTTTCACCGAATGCGCTGTAGCGGCTGTCATCGTCTCTGAGATACGGCATGCCTTCCCTTGCGGTATATTCCTTCAGCTTCTCGTGAAGATCGAACCAGTACGTCCGATCCTTCTTTGTGTAAATGTCATGATACAGATCCGTCAGTTCCGGATGATTCTCCCTGATCCAGTTCAGGATCACAGGTTTGTATTCACCCCTGAGGTTCAGATTCTCCAGCCAGACGAGATTGCATCGATCCTTGGCCGCTTCGATGATCTGTATCGGATCGCTGATGCCCGGAAAGATCGGGGAGATGAACAGTGTCGTCAGAACGCCCGCATCGTAGAACTTCTTCATCGCATCAAGCCTCCTGCGGATCGAAGCACCTCTATCCATCTGTGCCTTGAATCCTTCATCCAGTGTATTGATTGACCAAGAGACTCTCGCACCCGGGAAGGAACGGATCAGATCGAGGTCTCTAAGGACCAGATCGGATTTCGTGGCGATGGAGATCTTCACACCGCTGCCCTGCAGCTGTTTCAGTAATGTCCTGGTCCTTTCATATTTTTCTTCCAACGGCTGATAAGGATCGGTCACCGAACCGAAGAAGGCTTCCTTTCCCGCATACTTCTGCGGGTTCTTTATCTCAGGCCAGTATTTCACATCGACGAATTCACCCCAGGGTTCCGGATGGTTCGTGAACCGTTTCATGAACGATGCGTAGCAGTACTTGCACGCAAAAGCACAGCCCGTATACGGATTCACGCTGTAATCCGATACCGGCAGATTGGACTTGGTCATTACATCTTTTACTTCTATTTCTCTGATCTTCATCTTCTATCCTCCAGATTCTTCAATACTCTTTCCAGCATCCCTTCAAACAGGACGACTTCTTCTTCGCTGAAGCCGTGATAGTAACTTTCGAACATCTCATCCGTGATCTTTTCGAACGAGGAACTGACTTCTCTGCCTTTCGTGCTCAAAGAGACGAGGGTGCTCCGTCCGTCTTTGGGATCGCTCATCATCTCGATGAGACCTTTCTGTCTCATCCGTTCCAGCATCGTCGTCAGCGAAGACATCGCCAGGCAGGTGATGTTCGAGACCTCTGTGATGCTTAAAGCCTCCTTGTCCCACAGGGCGTAAATGATCGTTCCCTGGGCATTGTTGAAGGCATCGATCTTTTCTTCTTTCAACAGACTGTTGATCCTGCGGTTGGTCAGTTTATGGATACGCGATATCAGACTTCCTCCGTGATACATATGAAAACTCCTTTTCATTTATTACTATATAGTAATAATTAGGTTCTGTCATCTCATATACACCTTTTAAAGGTATCACTTTATTTATAATTCAGTCATGGATCCTGATCTCGGTGCCGAGCTCAACGGATCCATAGAGCTGTTTCACTTTTTCTGTCGGCATATTGATACACGCCAAAGTCGGAACCGTGATCCATTCATCACCGCCGAAGACCGTTCGCCAGGAGGCATCATGAAAACCGATCATGTGTCCTCCCGTCTCCTTATCAAAACCGATCCAGTATTCGACATGTTTCTCATATCCTTCTCCGATCAGAGTGGCATCTTTTGTCATGAACAGCACATGATAGGTCCCGTAAGGAATAATCTCCGTCGAATCGTTGCCTGTCACAATATCGGATTCAAAGACCAGTTCACCGTCTTCGAAGAAGTACATTTTCTGTTCCTGATAGGAGACTTCGATCCATGCCTCTGCGGTAACGGTACGGATCGGTCTTTCGTTTTCACTGTCCTTTATCGAATGATCTTCCCCTGTTTCCGGCAGGATGCGTATCACGTTTCCTCTCAACAGGATACAGAAAAGAAAGACCGTAAATAACGGCAGGAACAGGACTGTAAACAGGCGTGACCGATCGATCTTTCTTCTCTTCATCTCGTCCTCTTCTGATGTCTATATTCTATCGGCCGAACGTTGAAAAGCGCCCTTAAGTTCTGTTTAAGATTTTTAGCATTCTTTTATCATCAATGTTAGCACTTAATACTTGACAGTGCTAAATGTTGTGTTATGATATAGATGCGGGGTGAGATAAGACCCGGATATGGAGGTAAATAAAATGAAATATTTCCCTAGAAGTTTAGATGTATTTGATGATATGTTTGACGGTTTCTTCCCGAAAGGAACTGTATATTCCGATAACGTCATGAGAACGGATGTCTACGAAAAAGACGGTTACTACAATCTTGATATCGAACTGCCTGGATACAATAAGGAAGATGTCCAGATGGATATCATGGACGGATATCTGAATATTAAGGCGAACCACAATCAGACGAACGAAGAGAAGGATGCGAAAGGCAACCTGATCCGTTCCGAAAGAAGATTCGGATCCTGCTCGAGAAGCTTCTATGTCGGCGAAAATATCAAGGCCGAAGATATCAAGGCGAGATTCGAGAACGGTATCCTGAATATCGTCCTTCCTTCCAAGGAACAGAAATCCATCGAGACGAAACAGACCGTCACGATCGAATAGTCTGCAAAGAGATCTGTTCAGCCACTTTCTCCTTGGCTGACAGATCTTTTTTTATTCTTTCCTGAAATATGAAATAATATTGGTATCCGGAGGATCAGATCATGGAATATTTTGAAACAGAATGGCTGCTGAGGATACTGTGTGCCCTTTTGATGGGTTCTTTGATCGGATATGAACGGCACAGCCGTTCCAAGGAAGCAGGCGTTAGGACGCATGCGGTCGTTGCGGTCACAGCCTGTGTGCTGATGCTGGTAAGCAGGTATGCCTTCCCGGATGCAACGAAGAACGATCCGGCCAGGATCGCTGCGCAGGTCGTATCCGGTGTCAGCTTTCTGGGAGCAGGCATCATCTTTGTCAACAAGGGAGCGATCCAGGGACTGACGACAGCCGCCGGCATGTGGTCGACAGCTGCCATCGGCATGTGCTTCGGAACAGGCATGTACAGGATCGGACTGTTTGCCGGAGCCCTGATCTTCTGTATCCAGGCTCTCTTCCCGAAGATCTTTCCTTACAGTCCTCCCCGCAATCTGATGAAGATCGTGATCCATCTGCCTCATGATGCATCTGTCAGTGTCGTGAATCAGCTTCTGATCAAAATGAACCTCAATCATACGGAGAATACCGTCGCATCTGACGGAAACGGGGGATGGTATGTCAAGACCGAGATCTCCACTCACAGCGATATCGATCCCGAGAAGATCCTGTCTGAAATGAAACAGGATCCCAAGATCCTCGATGTGACGATCGAGGAATAGTTCTGTCAGTCAAATATGGTTATTTAAAAGATATGGCTTCTGCCATATCTTTTCGTTCAGATCAGATTTGCTTTCTGCAGTCTGTCGACCAGGATCGGGATCAGTACGAGTTGAATGACGATAACGATGATCTTCATACTGTCTAATCCTGCGGAAGTCTCGGCAGGAACGACTTGTACAGCGCAAGATACAGGATGACCGCCACAAAGACACAGACCACCGCATTGATCGCCGTCGCACCTGCCACCCAGGTCGCGATGATCTTCGCCGCATCCTGCGGGATCCCAAGCAGGTAGTTGCGGTAGAGGTAGCCTACGATTGGATCGGCGATCACGTTGAAACCGAGTCCCGCAATGGCTGAGACCGCGGCAGCACCGGTGATCTCCTTGCGGTCGGTCTTCTCCTTGAGATGGAAATGCTTTGCAACCGTTCCCGAGATGAAACCGATCAGAAACTTCAAAAGGAACGTCTTCGGTGCGGAAGTGATGTAACGGGGATCCAGGATATCGGCGATCGAAAGGCCGATCGCTCCCGACAGTCCGCCGTACATCGGTCCCAGGAACCAGGATGACAGGACAACGATCGCATTGGCGATGTGGATCGCTGTCGATGTACCGGCCGTCACCGGGATCGTGATCTTCCCGTAGGTGAAAGCTACATAGTTGATCACCGCAAACATTGCGGTATATACCAGTCTTCTCGTTTTAATATTTGTCATATCGATCTACCTCATTCTCACAGTAACAGTAAATCGTTTTACTTAAAAGTACCAATTTTGTATAATTTAATAGTACCAATTATGTTGAAACTCGATAAGACATCCAAAACACCCATCTATCTTCAGATCTACCAACAGCTGAAAGATCAGATCATCTCCGGTCAGTTAAGACCGGAAGAACGTCTGAAGGCGACCCGTACTCTGTCCGAAGAATATCATCTGAGCCGCAATACGGTCCTGAACGCCTACCAGCAGCTGGAATCGGAAGGTTTCGTACGCTCGATCGTCGGGTCCGGTTTTTATGTGGAAGATCTTCCGGAATATCAGGGAAACCCGGAAAAGGAAGTATCGATCCCGTCCGTGGAAAAGAGATCTGAAGATCCCGCCTACGATTTCCGTTACGGCAGCATCGAGCCGAACGTCTACCGTACCCGGGCATTCCGTAAGGCATTGAAAGATGCCGTGGAGGAACTGGAGAGAAGAGACAGTCTCCAGGATACGGATCCAAGAGGAACCTTCGGACTGCGGGAAGCCATCAGTGAACACCTGCGCGAAGTGCGCGGTGTCGAAGCCTCTCCCGATCAGATCATCATCACTTCCGGACATCATTATTCAGTCTCTCTGTTGAAAAGGATCATCCCGAATGAGATCCGCACTTTGGCGATCGAAGATCCCGGGCATCGGGATTCCCGTACCATATTCATGGAAGCCGGCTTTCAGATCGTTCCGATCCCCTTGGATGACAACGGGATCCGTACGGAACACATCCTGTCTCTAAGGCACAGCCTGGTCTATGTGACTCCGTCCCATCAGTTTCCGATGGGGATGATCCTGCCGATCGGCAGAAGACTTCAGCTTTTGAAATGGGCTAAGGTAAGCGACAGTTACATCATCGAAGACGACTACGACTCCGAACTGCGCTATCGGGAACAGCCGGTGGATGCGTTATTCTCCCTCGACCGCAATGAGCGGGTCATCTATCTGGGATCTTTCTCCAAATCCCTGTCCCCGGACCTGCGCGTCTCCTATATCGTCCTTCCCCGTTCCCTGAATTCGATCCTTTCTTCCGAAGATCTCCCCGCTTCTTCTTCGTCCGTACTGATCCAGCTGGCACTGGAAAAATATCTGCGTTCCGGAGAATACCGCAAGCGGATCGCCCGTATGCGCAACATCCTGCGCAAGAAACACGCTCTGATCGTCGATCGGCTGAACGGACACTACGGAGATCTGCTCACGGTCTTTGGGATCGGCGGAGGGACTCACTTCGTACTGAGACTTCCTGTGAAGGCAGATCAGAAACAGATCGTCTCCTTCTTTCGGGAAAGGGATGTGGGCGTCTATCCGACGGATGACTATTTCATCACAAAACAGGGCAGCGATCCTCTCATCATGATCGGCTACAGCGGTATCCCGTCAGATACATTGAATGAATATATGGACCGTTTCATACAGACACTGGATGAACTGATAAAAAGATCTGACTGAGTCAGATCTTTAATTTTCGAATGTTTCCGGTGTATGCAGGATCAGCGCATTGGCCGGGACGACGGAATTGCTTGGGATGTAGGTATCTCCGCCCAGGACCGTCGCATTCGCATACAGGATCACATGATCGCCGATGTTCGGATGACGCTTGCCTCCCTTGAGAAGGTTTCCTTCTTCATCCTTGCGGAAGCTGCGGACACCCAGCGTCACACCGTGATACATACGCACATGATCGCCTACGACAGCCGTCTCACCGATGACGATGCCCGTACCGTGGTCAATACAGAAATACTCTCCGATCCTGGCACCCGGATTGATGTCGATGCCTGTCTTTTCATGCGCATATTCCGCGATGATACGGGGAATGATCGGAACGTTCAGTTCGTACAATTCATGAGCGATGCGATAGAGGAAGACCGCAAAGAATCCCGGAAAGGATAAGACGATCTCCGAGAAGGTCTTCGCGGAAGGGTCGCCGTTGTATATCGCCTGGGCGTCCTTGTACAGATTTTCCTGTACCGCAGGAAGTTTCTCCAGGAAACGTTCCGTGATCTCCTCATAGTTCACATCGACCTTGCGGATCTCTTCCTTCAGACCTTCCTCGATCTCCTTCAGCAGGTCTTCGGCTTTCGTATGTCCGTTCAGATATTCCGGAAACAGGAGAGCTTCGATCGATGCGGCGATCTTTCGGATCTTTCCCCCGTCCACATGAAAGGTGTCGACATCGCTTTTTCTGTTTCTGTTTTCTTCCAGTCTCGAAAGTATTCCTTTACTGTCCATCTTATTCTCCAAACATTTCTGTGGAAAGATATCGGTCACCGGAATCCGGAAGGATCACGACGATATTCTTTCCTGCATTCTCTTCTTTCTTCGCTGTTTCGATCGTAGCCCAGAGAGCCGCCCCGGCAGAGATCCCTACCAGCAGGCCTTCACTTCTTCCGAAGTGCGCTCCCATGGCGATCGCATCTTCATTGGTGACCGTGATGACTTCATCATACACTTCCGTATCCAGGACCTTCGGTACGAATCCGGCTCCGATGCCCTGGATCTTGTGCGGTCCGGCCTGTCCTCCCGAGAGGACCGGAGAAGATGCCGGTTCGACGGCGATCACTTTAATATCGGATCTCTGATCCTTCAGATATTTTCCCGTTCCCGTAAGCGTTCCGCCGGTCCCGACGGCACTGACCAGGATATCTACCTTTCCGTCCGTATCCTTCCAGATCTCCGGACCGGTGGTCTCATAATGCGCCTTCCAGTTGGCCGGGTTGTCGAACTGGGCAGGGATGAAACTGTTCGGATTCTCGTTTGCGAGCTCTTCGGCTTTCGCGATGGCTCCCTTCATCCCCAGTTTTCCGTCCGACAGCACGATCTTTGCGCCATATGCCTTGATCAGTTTCCTTCTTTCGATCGAGAACGTCTCCGGCATGACGATGATGACTTCGTAGCCCTTTGCGGTACCTACGGAAGCCAGACCGATCCCGGTATTTCCCGATGTCGGTTCGATGATGACGGATCCTTTCTTCAGGATCCCTCTTTCTTCCGCGTCTTCGATCATCTTCCTGGCGATACGGTCCTTGATAGAACCCGTCGCATTCAGATATTCCATCTTCCCCAATACGGTCGCTTTCAGATCGTATTCCTCTTCGATATGTCTCAGTTCCAGCAGCGGAGTGTTCCCGATAAGGTCTAATGCTGATGTTTTGATATTTGACATGATTGTTCTCTTCCTTTTCTGTTTGACGACAAAATGAAATCCGGGATGATCCCGGATCCTGTTTCTATCGTTCTGACCGTCTGAAAACGATCACCGAAGGCAGACCCGGGCATCTACATCGTTCAAACAACAACATGCATTGTATCTTCTGTCCGACATACCCCGTCTCCCTTCGTCGTCTTTACCTAGATTATAATCCTCTTTTTCGAAAATGAAAGGATTACTATCTCAAAAAGTGACAGATCTGTTACGATCTGTCACTTCCTTCTGTCTTTTTCAGTATCAGTTGTCTGCCCTGGAGAATCCGCAGCGCATGTGCCTGCTGACCTCTCCCAGAACGTTGTTCAAAGCCTTGACGGTCTCCTTCTGAGCCATGTCACAGATCTTCTGATCGGCTTCCTTCGTCAGATCGTACTTCTTTGCCTTCTTCATCTTCTCGTCGTATTCATTCAGAAGACGGTGAGAAGCGTTTGCGACGGCCGCCTGATAACGTTCGATCAGCTGGATGCAATAGCCGTAATTGGAATCGGCCAGTGCCGCCAGGATACGGGAGCTCCAGTAGAGGTTGTCGGTCGAGACATCCGTGGTGACCTTGCTGAGATAGTCAGGGATCCTGTCTGTCGCCGCATAGACCGGGACACAGACGTTGAACGGATTCGGTCCGAAGGAGACCCAATGGATCCCTCTGAGCGCTTTCGGCATGTATCCGCGGATTTGACAGATACCCATGACGCCGGTACGGGAGATGCCGATCGGACGGTAGTATCCCTTCTGCGGATAGTCGGCTTTCAGATACGGATTGTAAGGTGTTCCCTGATAGTAGGAAGACAGGACGTACTTGATGTCTTCCACGGTGATCTTCTTTTCCGGGACCAGGGACCATGGGATGTTGTCGCTTTCCGGTGTGAAATGTGCGTCTTCTCCGTCCCACTTATAGGTCGTCGGATTGAAGTAACGGCCGATGAACCAGGCTCTCGGCGTATTGTAGATGTGATCGGAATCGGAATGGGAACCCAGGGCATAGCGCGGATTGAACTTCTTTCCCTGATTGAGATTGAGATGATGGTCCTCGATCAGTTTCTTCAGCCCCTTGGAACACAGGTGTTCCTTCTTTGCACCGTAGGCATCTTCCAGATCGAAATCGTCGATCCCCAGCTGGTTCGGCATGATGACATATTCTTCGTCTCTGACGCGTTTTGCCATCCAGTTGTGTCCGCCGATGGTCTCCAGCCACCAGACTTCGTTCTCGTCGTTGAAGGCGATACCGTTCGGTTCATAGGTCCCATACTGTTCCAGAAGATTGCCCAGACGCAAGACGCCTTCTCTTGCGGTCTTCACATAAGGAAGGACGATGGCCACGAAATCCTCTTCGCCGATCCCTCCCGGAACTTCCTTGTTTTTGCCTTTCTTCGGCTGGTAGATCACATACGGATCCGCTCCCATGACGCGCGGATTGGTGGTGATCGTTTCCGTTGCGGACATTCCCACGTTCGCTTCATTGATCCCGTTGGCGTACCATACGCCTTCCTTGAGATCCACGTTCGGATTTGCGGTATAGCGCATCGGTTTCTCCGGAAGTTCGATGCTCAGATGTGAAATCTTCGTCTTATAGATCTTCGGCTGTTTCTCCGGAGTCACGACGGTCATCCTCTTCGGAACGAACATCGCATCTTCGTTCCTGGCGATCATCGTCGATCCGTCATAACTCGCTTTCTTTCCTACCAGTATCGTTGTACAGGCCATATTCTGTTCTCCTTTTCTTTTCGCTTCCATTATAAAGCACTTATGATCCGATGAAAAAAGGATATCCGAGGATACCCTTATCTGATCTCTATATTTCCGCCGTTATTGGCTGAGATCCAGGCGATATATGTCTTGCCGTGATTCAGCTTGATGATCTGTCCGTCTTTATCTCTGAAGACCAGTTTTCCGTTCTCGACATTCCAGACGATATCTATGACACTGCCCTGAGTGGCGTATTTGCCTTCTCCTCCGTCCAAAGCGTAGTTGCAGTAAGAGAAGCTCGCTCTCGGTTTGGTGATGTATTCCGTCTCATCATACATGACGATGATGTTCTTTCTCGTCAGATCGTTTTTAAAATCATCGGTATGATACAGACCGTCTTCCTGAGAATATGTCCAGTGTTTGGTCCAGCTGCGGGAAGAGACATCGATGATGATCTCGTTGCAGTCGGTATCGCTTACTCTGGTATCGTCATCATAGAAATCAAAGGTCGTGAATCTGTTTTTATTCACATCTGTTCTGTATCCGTAGTCTTCAATGACCTGAGGAAGGTTCTTTCCCATTATGACGCCGGTATGTTCCAGACCTACGTCTCTTTCATCAGAACGATAGAAGAATTCGGTATCGCTCTTGAAATCCAGCTCATTGATATTGTCGACACCGTCTTCGACGATCACATCATCGGCACCGATGTAGGATCCCAGTGTTTCACTCTGTCCCCAGTGGATATAAATGGAATCAAACAGTTCCGAAAATCTCACATAAGGCGGACGGGCACTTCTGACCGGGCCGACCGTTTCCGGAAGGGCTGAGAAATCCGCGAAGATCCACAGCGTTCTGGTGATGCCGCTTTCAACTTCAGCCTCCATGATGATGTCCGGTGAATAGTTTTCATCGTCCATTCCCCACTGCGGGCGGGCACTTTCGCTGTTTTCTACCATGATCGCTGCCGGACGTTTGCCCAGAGCGGAATCCGCTATGACAAGACCTGTGAGAGGATTGTCGCCGTAGCCTTTCTTTTCTCTTTCTTCTTCTGCCTGGCGGGCAGCTTCCTGTTCAGCAGCCAACGCTTCGGCCTCCTGTTGAGCGAGTGCCCCTGCTTCTTTTTCAGCCTGTTGCTTGGAGTACTCGTTTTTAAAAAACTCGTATCCAACCGTGCCTAACGCTACTGACAGCGCAAGTATGATCGCAATGATCGTTTTCTTTTTCGTTCCACTCATATTCTTTCTGCCTTTTTACTGATAACAGTATACATTCTTTATTATACTAAACTTCCCGAAAATGTTGGTTTTTCGTTTGATGAAAGGCTTTATTAAGACGCTTTTTTCATTATAATGTAACTTATGAATATACCAAAAGTTAAGAAAAGGACTTCAGTAAAACTGGCAGTCTGCATATCGCTGTTCTGTCTTCTGCTGGCGATGATACATTTCGGATATGCTTATTCGATCACGAAGAATATCGATATAAATGACTATGTTGCGGTTGCTTATACGACCGAATATGAAGAAACGGCTTATCCCGGTGTGGTGGTCCGTTTCGATCAGATAAAGGTATTCGACCTGAACAGAAAACTGGATAGACTCTATGAATCTCATCTGAAAGAGACTTATGACCGGAAGAAAGAAGCGGGATTCGTTCCGACCCTGTCCGACGTTTTTGCTGCCCGTACAAGAGAAAACAAGACGGTCAGAAACGGCGATGATATCATTATCGACATCGTTACCGCTGAAGACTTCAGTACCTGCGATCCTCAGGAACTTCTGAAAGAACTTGGCCTCGACATACCGACGGTCATTCATTATACCGTCGAAGGCCTGAAATCCCTCCGGGAACTGGATTTCTCCGACGGCAAGGATCTCAATTCTTCACTGGAATTCTATGGACCGGACGGAGACGGCAGCTGTCGCTTTCACAGTCTGGATTTCGGAAATTACAGTGTCAACGGCGAAGACGGAGATGTGTTTACGGTCACAGACAGTTCATATGACTCCTCCTCCGGATACAGGACCATCCTGAATGTAAGTAAAGACGGTCAAAACCTCGGAAAGATGGAACTCGGTCTGGTCGTTGACGGATCGGCCGATGAAACCGGTCTGTACAACGGAGACATGGTCCATGTCGATCTGATGCCTGACGACGATCTGACAGCGAGACTTCTGGAAGAAGGATATACGATCGCAAAAAACGGGAAACAGATCGAAGTGACCGGATTGGGAAGTTCACTGGATACCGAGATCGTATTCGATACTAATGACCTTCAGCAACTGATCGATGACTATAATGAATATCTTGGATATCGTGCAGAGTATCATTCCAATCTTGCCGTATACTATGCCAGATTGAAACCGGAAACGGTAACGGATCCGGATCTGAAATCAGACCAGCTGATCCTGTTCCTGTCCGATCAGGGATCGGTCGCGACCAGTATCTCGCATATCTGGCTTTACAATATCTACAGAGATACGGACGGACAGATCAAAGGCGAATACGGTTATCCGGTAAGTACCAATCTCGATTATGCCCAGGCAGGCAGGAGCGCAGTGCTCAATATGCTGTCAAAGGTGGTCGAACTCACCAGGATAGGCTGATCGGATCGGTATTGCTTATTTGAACGTAACATTAACGTATCAGACTATATAAGGGAACGTTACAACGTTCCTTTTCATTTGAGAGACCATCTGATTCCTTCTCAGTGCATATCAATTCTGTGCGATTTAATTGTGAAATAAATAACAAAATAATATACTATATTTGTAACCATTGGGAGGAAAGAAAATGGCGAATCGTTTTATTCTGAATGAAACTTCATACCACGGCGCAGGTGCCGTCAAAGAGATCGTAAATGAGATCCGCAACCGCGGTTTCAAAAAGATCTTCGTCGCATCTGACCCGGATCTGGTCAAGTTCGGTGTCACCGCAAAGGTCACGGACCTTCTGGATGCGGCAGGGATCGAATATGTCCTGTATTCCAACATTCAGCCGAACCCGACGATCGAGAACGTTCAGTCCGGTGTCAAGGCATTTGCGGAAGCAGGAGCTGACTGTATCGTAGCTATCGGCGGCGGATCATCCATGGATACCGCAAAAGCCATCGGCATCATCAACACCAACCCGGAATTCGCTGACGTACGTTCCCTGGAAGGCGTCGCTGACACCAAGAATCCGTGCACGCCGATCCTGGCTGTCCCGACGACTGCCGGAACCGCTGCAGAAGTCACGATCAACTACGTCATCACCGACCCGGAAAACAAGCGCAAATTCGTCTGTGTCGACGTTCATGACATTCCTGTCGTCGCATTCGTCGATCCGGAAATGATGGCATCCATGCCTGCAGGCCTGACGGCTGCGACCGGTATGGATGCACTGACCCACGCGATCGAAGGCTTCATCACGGCCGGAGCCTGGGAACTGTCCGATATGTTCCACTTGAAAGCGATCCAGATGATCGCCAAGAACCTCAGAGGTGCAGTCAAGAACGAAGCGGAAGGCAGAGAAGCGATGGCACTGGCTCAGTACATCGCCGGCATGGGCTTCTCCAACGTCGGTCTGGGTGTCGACCACTCCATGGCACATACCCTCTCCGCATACTACAACATGCCTCACGGCAAGGCCTGCGCGACTCTCTTACCGACTGTCATGGCCTACAACGCACCGGTCACCGGTGAAAAATACAGAGATATCGCCGCTGCCTTCGATGTTGAGGGTGCCTACACGATGCCTCTGGAAGAAGCGAGAACTGCAGCTGTCGCAGCTGTCAAAAAGCTCGGCGAAGACGTCGGTATCAATATGTCCCTGAAGGATGTCGTACCGATGGAAGATGTCGATGCGCTGTCCGCAGACGCTCTCAAGGATGCCTGCACACCGGGCAACCCGAGACCGGTCACTGTCGAAGACATCAAGGAAATGTTCCTGTCTCTGATGAGATAGTTCAAAACAGACAAGACAGAAGAAAAGCTCACACCGTGGGCTTTTTTTGTTACCGGCAATCTGACTGTTATTCCGCATTCTTACGGGACATCCGTCTATGAAAAAAGCCCTGTTTCAGGGCTTCATCGTCTCATGGCGCTGACTACAGGATTCGAACCTGTGGTACCTTTCAGTACGCCACCTTTCCAAGATGGTAGGATAAACCGCTCTCTCAAGTCAGCATATCGACAATATTATTTTACGTGAAATGTGATTTTTTTCAACTCCTATTCTTCAACTTGCTGATCTTACTGATGATAGAATGGACTCATAAAGGAAGAAATAAACATGAAAAAGATCCCGATCCTGATCGATACCGACCCCGGAGTCGATGACTTCTTCTGTCTGGCCATCGGCTGTGCCTTTCAAGACCTCTTCGACCTGAGAGCCGTCACCACCATCGGCGGAAACAACTCCACAGACGTCACGACCCGCAATGCCCTGGATATCCTGAAACTGTTTCACAGGGAAGACGTTACCGTCTCTTCCGGAGCGGACCGTTTCCTTATGAACGAGTTCGGAGAACCGGTCGCAAAGTTCCACGGCATCAACGGACTGGGCAATGTGGATATCCCTCATACGGAGAAAGAAAAAGATCCCCGAAAGGCCTGGGACAGGATCCATGACGAAGCGATCGCATGTGAGGGAGAACTGGTCGTCGTCACCGTCGGTCCCGAGACCAATCTCGCACTGGCGTTACAGAAATATCCCGATCTGAAACATCTGATCAAAAAGATCACGGTGATGGGAGGATCACTGACCACAGGAAATGTGAGCGAATATGCGGAAGCCAATCTCTGGCACGATGCGAAAGCCGCAAGGATCGTCTTTGACAGCGGGATCCCCATCGACATGATCGGACTCAACGTCACCAGAAAGGCACCGCTGAAACGTTCGATCTTCGACGGTCTCACAGACATCCGTGAAGATGTGAAGGATGTCATGAAGAAACTGATCGATTTCCGCAACGAAGAGGCTATGCATGATGCGATCGCGATCGCAACCCTGGTCGATGACGACATCATGACCTGGAGGACGACGCACACTTCCGTCATCGACGGCGAAGATGTCCGCAGAGGCATGAGCCTTACCGATGATACGAAAGAGCCGAATTCCAGAGTTGCGGAAGAGATCGACATCGAACGTTACTACGATGTGATGAGAAGAATGATCTCACAATATACAGAAAAGCCTGTCAGATGACAGGCTTTCTTTCATATCGCAAATATACTTCGGAACTGTCCAGGTCTTTCCACAGGAAGGACCCGTTTTCATATGTCATATAGCTGTGTTTCGTTCCATTCTTCGGGATGGAGACGGAACCCGGATTGAGGTAGGTGAATCCTTCGCATTTCTCGATCGCAGGGACATGGGTATGTCCGCATAAGAGGATCCCTTTCATACCGGGAAGAGGTCTCTTCTGATTGTGGATGTGTCCATGTGTGATATAGACCGGGATATCATCCGGATAAAGGAAACCGTAGTCCGCCAGGATCGGAAACTCCAGGACCATCTGATCGACTTCACAGTCGCAGTTCCCCCGGACGCACAGGATCATATCTTTGATCCCGTTGAGCTGTTCGATCACCTTCCTTGGATCATAGCCTTCCGGCAGGTCGTTCCGCGGTCCGTGGTACAGCAAATCTCCCAGCAGGATCAGTTTTTCCGGTCTCTCCTCTTTCATCCGTTCCAGCATCTTCTCACAGTACAGCGCACTGCCGTGGATATCGGAAGCGATCATCAGTTTCATAGGTCTTCCTCCTTGTCTCTCTCATTATAGCCGACATTGAGATGAAGGTGGAAACGTGCGACAATGGTTGTACATGGATATCAAAACGTTTGCGACATATGCGGTGTGGTTCCTGATCTACAGTTTCATCGGCTGGATCTATGAATCCACATTGAGGAGTTTCTTGCACAGAAGGTGGTACAACAGCGGTTTTTTGAACGGACCCTACATCCCGATCTACGGATTCGGAGCGATCCTGGATATCTTCTTTCTGAAAGATCTTAGCGATCCCTTGCAGATCTTCCTGTACAGCGGGATCATCGACTGTCTTCTGGAATATCTCACTTCCTGGGGCATGGAGAAGCTCTTCCATGCGCGCTGGTGGGATTACAGCAACAAGTTCCTGAACATCAACGGCAGGATCTGTCTTCTGGGTTTCGTGGCCTTCGGCAGCTTCGCGACCGTGATCGTCCTTTTCTTCCATCCGTGGCTGCAGGCCCATACGACCGATCTGATGGATACCGCCCAGATCGTCTCTCTTTCTTCCTTCGGCGCGATCGTCCTGTCTGCGGATACCTGGATCACCGTTTCCGGCATGAAGGGATTTCAGGAGAAAGTGGAGGAACTTACACTCGCTCTGGAGAATGCGAAGAGCCGTGTCTCCGAACAGATCAGCGACAGGATCGATTCCCTGCCGGGCATGGACAGGGTCAGAGAGATCAAACTGTCTTTACAGGAAAAGCGTCTGTTGCGGGCCTTCCCGAGCCTTCGTTTCCGGAATATGAAGTATACGGCAGAACAGATCATTCAGATGATCCGAGACAATTACCGGTCCCCGTTCTGATACAATATTCATATAAAAAGATAAAGGAGTACTGTCATGATCAATGTGTTTCCTGAGGTCAAGAAGAATTTTGCGTTCGGAATGATGAGACTGCCGAAGAAGGACGACGAGATCGATTACGATCAGGTCTCTGCGATGGTGGATTACTTCATCGGGAACGGCTTCAACTATTTCGATACTGCCCACGGTTATCACAACGGACTGAGCGAGGTCGCTGTCGGAAAGTGTCTGACTTCACGTCATGACCGCAGCGAATATGTCCTCACAAACAAGCTGACCGATGTCTACTTCGAGAGGGAAGAAGATATCCGTCCGTTCTTTGCGGAACAGCTGAAGACGTGCGGTGTCGATTACTTCGATTTCTATCTGATGCATGCGCAGAACGCCAGGAATTTCCAGAAGTTCAAAAGATGCCGGGCCTACGAGACGGCTTTCGCCCTGAAGGAAGAGGGAAAGATCCGTCATGTCGGTCTGTCTTTCCATGATTCACCCGAAGTCCTCGACGAGATCCTGACCACCTATCCGCAGGTCGAAATGGTCCAGTTGCAACTGAACTATGTCGACTGGAACAATCCGGAAGTGGAAAGCAGAAGATGTTATGAAGTCTGCGTGAAACACGGCAAGCCGGTCAGCGTCATGGAACCGGTCAAGGGCGGCACTCTGGTGAATCTGCCGGAAGAAGCCGACCGGATCCTGAGAGATCTGAATGGAGGTTCCAACGCTTCCTATGCGATCCGTTTTGCGGCGAGCCATGAAAATGTCCGTGTCGTCCTCTCCGGAATGAGCGCCTTCGAACAGATGAAGGAAAACGTCGAAACGATGAAGGATTTCGTTCCTCTCAACGATGCAGAGAATGAAGCCATCGCCAGAGTCACCGATATCATCGTCTCCAAGGATCTGATCCCGTGTACCGCATGTCACTACTGTACCGAAGGCTGTCCGATGCAGATCAGGATCCCGGAGATTTTCGAATGTCTCAACGGATACAGTTCCTACGGAGGCTGGAATTATAACGCCCGCTACAATAGAGAACTCACAGGAGACGGCCACGGAAAAGCTTCCGAGTGCCTGCAGTGCGGTCAGTGTGAAGGCATCTGTCCGCAGGGATTGCCGATCATCTCCCTCTTGCAGAAAGCGGCAGAAACATTTGAAAACTAAAGGGATGTGAAAACACATCCTTTTCTTCTGCATAAGAAAAACAGGCTTAAGCCTGTTCCTCGACGCCTGTTTCTGTCTCTTCTTTCCTGCTGTCTTCCAGAGTCAGACGGATACGTTCCGCTTCTGCCTTTGCCTGTTCGGCTTCCGCCTTGGCTTCTTCCGCTTCCTTCTTCAGCTGACGGGCGATCTCATCGTTCTCCTTCTGCTGCTGCTTCAGAAGAGCCTTACGTTCTCTTTCATTTCTTCTGACGATGCTTCCGAACTTCATGGAGATCAGTAAGAAGATCAGACCGACTACGACAGCCAATGCCGCCCAGGCCATCCTCTGCAGGACAGAGATCGAACCTTTTACGATCGAGTTGGAAAGTAATACCACGAATAACTGTTTATTCCGGAAATATTGCCACATCAATACAACAGCGCCTCCCAGTACAGAGAATCCTCCGAGAAACGCAAATAACTGTTTTAAAAATTTCATCACGTTCTTTTACCTCTCCAATATTGTATCACAATCGTTTTATTCCATTTCATCCTCTTCAAAGAGATAGCGGTACATGGATTCCGGACGGTCCAGGAAGGCTTTCGTGATCCGATAGCTCTCGGTCTCCCGATAGTCCGTTTTATGCATCCCCTCTTCATTCAGCAGGAAGAGATCCGCTCCGGGATAGGACATCAGGATCGGAGAATGCGTCACGATGAGGAACTGGGAATCCTTCTCCAGGTCATGGATCCTTACCAGCAGCTGCATCAGACGGTTTGGTGACAGAGCCGCTTCCGGTTCATCCAGGATATAGAGCCCGTGACCGCGGAAACGCTGTTTCACCAGAGTCAGGAAACTCTCCCCGTGAGACTGACCGTGCAGCGATACTCCGCCGTAGCTCTTGTTGACACCGAGCTCGTCGATCGAAGTAGCCACATTGTAGAAGCTTTCCGCCCGCAAGAAGAATCCGTCTTTCGGATGTGCACTGCGGATGATCGTCAGCTGCCGATAAAGATCGGAATGAGAATCGTTGGTAGAGAAGTTGAAGTTCTTCGATCCGCCTTCCGGGTTGAATCCGCAGGCGACCGCGATCGCTTCGATCAATGTCGATTTTCCCGTCCCGTTCTCACCGATGAAAAAAGTCACCTTTCTCTTTAATTCCAGATCCTCTCTTTCCAGCTGAGCGATGGCCGGGATCTGAGTCAGGTAGCTGTCTTCCGGAAGCTGACCCTCCAGATGTACTCTGTCAACATAGAGACTGTTCATCGTCTCCATCATACCATTAGATCGTTCTCTCGCATTTAAAAAGCCATCTCAGTGACGGCTTTCCTCTCATTCGTTTTCTTCCGGTGTCAGTTCTCCTCGGATATCTTCTTCCATGCGCTGTTTGATCGTATCCGCATCATCACAGACATTGAAGAGATAATAGAGTTTTGCGACGGCCACTTCCGATGTCATATCTCTTCCGGAAACGACACCGGCCTTACGTAAGGCACTTCCCGCTTCATAGGTCGACATATCGACGGTCGCCTGCGGGCATTGCGAACAGATGACGAAGACGATACCTTTGTCTTTCGCCTTCTGCAGCATCGGGATCAGGACATCCTTGTCGCCAGGAATGTTTCCGGAACCGAAGGTCTCCACGACGACACCTCTCAGTTTATCGGTGATGATCGATTCGAACAGATCGAAACGGAAACCCGGGAAGACCCGGATGACACCGATCTCCACATCTTCGAAACTCTGAAGACGGAAATCTTTCTTTTCTTTTTTCAGAAAAGCAGATTCATTGTATTGAATGGAGATACCTGCGGTCGCCAGGATCGGATAGTTGGGGCTTTCGAAGGCTCTCATTCCGAAGGCGGAATACTTCGTCGCCCGGTTGCCTCGCATCAGAAGTCCGCCGAAATAGATACAGACTTCTCTGACCTTTCCTTCTCCCGCAATGATCAACGAGGTGATCAGATTGTCTCTGCCGTCACTTCGTGTCTCACACAAAGGGATCTGCGATCCGGTCAGGATGACCGGCTTGTCCAGTCCTTCCAGCATGAACGACAGTGCAGAAGCCGAATAGGCCATCGTATCCGTTCCGTGCAGGATGACGAAACCGTCATAGTCTTCATAGCGGTCGGCGATCATCTTTCCCATCATATTCCACTCCCTGACTGCCATCCGGCTGGAATCCAGAAGCGGATCACATTCCACGAAATCCCATTCCGGCATCCCCGGAGCTTTCAAGGAATCCATGTGAAAGATCGCATTGCGAAAATACTCGCCGTCCGGCTGATAACCTTCCGCGGTCCTCGTCATTCCGATGGTACCGCCGGTATGTATGATCAGGACTTTGCTCATAGGGCCTCCTATCGATGATGTGGAACTTTCTTATCTATCTTTATGATACTTCAAAACAGGCGAGATATCTAATCACAGGAACTCTTCGATGCGATCCGCGATCACTTCCGCACCGTTGCGGATATCGCCTTCCGCGATCTTCTTCAGACACTCCTGAAGTGTTTCTTGTTCGATAAAGTCATGTAATACATCATGGATCCTCTCCGGATCCTCACATTTCAGACCGTATCCGTTCTCCGTGACATAACGGTAATTGTGATCTTCCTGACCCTTGATATGTCCGGTAACGATGATCGCCGTTCCGCTGTATAAAGCTTCCATGATCATGTTCGGACCGGCCTTCGTCAAAAGGATGTGGCTTTGATCCAACAGTTCGTTCACATTGTGGATGAACCCGTAGATCCTGACGTTTTCCTTCAGATGTCCTTCTTCTTTCATTCTGAAAAGCATTTCATGCATCCTCTCATCCAGACCGCAGACACAGTCGACCGTCACGTCCTTTAATCTCGATATCTCTTCCAGAAAACGGAGGTTCTTCTTAAGACCCGTAGAGGCATTGACCATCAGAATACGGATCGGATGTTCGACTTCTTTTACTTCCTTGCGATGTCTGATGTCGTCTCTGACCGGGAATCCGGATACGACGACCTTCTCTTTCGCGAATCCTCTTCTCAGATAATCTTCCCTGATGACCTGCGTCGGAACGAAAGTCAGATCCGCATTCCTGTCTTCCCATACCTTGGGCGGTTCGACCAGATCGATCACTCCGACACAGAACGGGATATTCAGTTTTTCCCTGCGGATCAGATGAGAGATCGCTCCGGTAAACATACAGTGGACCGACAGGATCAGATCAGGTCTGAACTCTTCTATGACTGTCATCAGATTCTTTCTCACCTCATAATACATCGACGTGTGGATGAACCAGGGGAAGTATTCCGAGAAGCGCTGAAGCAGATAGTAGACGAAAGGTGCCCTTGTGGTCAGAGGGATGTAGGAGTTCTCCATCATCGTACCCATCTTTCCCATCAGAGGAAAGACATCCAGCTGAAGGACCTGATGACCTTTGTCTTCCAGTTTCTTATGGATCGCATTCGCCGATGCCCGATGACCGGAACCGGTCTTGTCAGATGTCAGGATCAGTATCTTGGACATGTCTTTATTATACAGGTAAATGATTTCCCACCTTTGATTATGATTTTAAAACAAAACATACAAGACGACTTAAATCATATCTGTGTTCTCTTCCACTTGTTTTTCCTTCTGCTTGCGGATCTCTGCGGCAAACTCTTCAACATCCTCTAATAAACGTTCTCTCCATATTCGTCGATTGATTGAAGCAAAATCTACGATATGTAACTCGTCCATAGCATCTACGTAAGAAATCGTATCAGATGCTATCTTGATTCCTTTTATCGCTTTCTCCCACAAAGACACATCGCTCTTTGCAACTTCTTCAGGTATTCCCATAATCGTTTCAGGCGGATCGACCGTCATCATATAAATATCATACAGGATCGAAAGATCTGCTATTTCGATTCCCTTTTCTTTTTGAGGAATTCCTTCAATGAGTTTACTTGCGATATCAAGTATCCATTTGGCAATGCAAATATGGAATATCTATCGCAGCAGAGCGTTAGGATATTGGTTCCAAAAAAATGGAGTCAATATTATAGTCAATATTCGTTACGGTGATGAGAGGACCTACGCGATAGCTTGTGATGGGGCTCCCAGGAACTGCACGATCGCAATCGGTACACATGGTACAATGAAAAAGACTGAGGACCGCAGGTATTTGCTGGAAGGCCTGGATTTTATTATCAATGAATTGCATCCAAAGGACATCGTAATCTATGGAACTGCCTCGAGTAAGTATTTCGACAGATATCGAGCCGGTGGCATTCAGATTCATCAATTTGACAGTGAATATGCTACTGCTCACCAGACGGAGATATACTGATGGGTGCAGGAACCTGCGGAAAGTTTGGAAAGACCAGGGGCTCAGTCAATACTTTGAAATTTACCCTTGTCTATTACAGAGGGACTGTCAAAGTCGATGGTGTAATCAGAGATGTAAGCAGAAAGGTTTATCAACGAAACGATATTGATTTCCTGTATTACGATGTTAACACGGGGTTAACCAACCTGGAACGCATGCAATCCGGGAAACCGCCTATCGGGAATGACGGCAATCCTGTTCAGCTTCATCATCTGATCCAAAAAGAATCGGGACCCATGGTAGAGATACGAGAAACGACGCATCAGGAGTATTATCGAATACTTCACGGTCTCGCTGGGAACGGAGCCAGTTTCAGAAACGATCCTCTATTGGAAAAACAGTACAAGAATTTCCGAACGGCATATTGGAAATGGCGCGCCAAGCAATACAAAGGAGGTAAAAAACATTGAACGAAACGATCAAACGATTAATCGGTCGATACGAAGAAAAAGGCGACTTTACTTATACGGCGATCACAGATGAGCAGATTGCAGAATCACAGAGTTCGCTTTCGGTCAAACTCCCGATTCAGTTTCTCGAATTTCTACAGACCTACGGTCATGGAGGAATCGGCGGAGTTGAAGTGTTGGGCGTTGGGAAAAACGGGCATCTGCTGTTTGTTGAAGAAACGATCAAATATCGTCAACACGCATTGCCTTGCAGTTTAATCGTTATTGAAAACTGTGATGAGTGGGTATATTGTATCGACACTCAAAACAATAACGTAGTGTCATGGGACGGCAAAAACACCAAGGAAGAATATCCGGATTTTGATGCCTACCTGCTAGGCAGGTTTACGGAAGCAATAGAAAACCTGTGATAGTATTCAAAAACGATAATTATCTAGAGCTAAGCCTTTAAGGTGTCATTAATATTCAAGTTAGGGTGGTAACATTTTAAATAATTCTAGTTTATACCCTGTTAAACACATTTTTACTCCGGATCGTACTGATTTCCTGCACGTAGAGTAAATAATCTGCGTTTCAATATGCCTCATGTATCTCTACAGTTTTTTTGCTCACGTCTGTCACGTTTACGATCCGCATGGTAGCAAAATGGCATCAGAGAGCGGCATCGGTCTACAAAGTTGTATCGTTTAAGTCAAACAACGCTTCCATAATTACTGCAGGAGGAAGGAAAGATAAAAAGGCAACGTGATCATGCTGTCCTTTACCCCAATGTTATACTCGCCGAGTTTTATCATATTGTCTGCATTATATCTGACTTTGTCATTCAGAACGGTTTTGGCTGACTTTGAATTTCCGGTTCTCGCTTTCACTTCAACGATGCTCACCAAGTTATTAATGACAGACACAAAGTCAATTTCAAGTCCGCTGTCTTTATGAAAATAGTATAAAGACATGCCGTTTTTGGAAAAAGCATCCGCAATAATATTCTCGTATATTGCTCCTTTATAAATATTCAGATTATCATTCAATAATAAAACACACTTTTTTTCAAGCGTGTTTTATTATGTTTATTGCACTTTCCTAAGCGACTTATTCCCACTCAATAACGATTTCTTTCACGTAAAGTAAATAGTTTACGTTTTGGTATACTACATACGTCTATATCTACGCCATTCACTCACATCCACCTCGTTTTCGATCCGCATGGTAGCAAAATGGTATCAGAGAATGGTATCTGCTTTAAAAACTCCTATTCATTAAAGCCAACGAATGCTTCCATTATTACTGCAGGAGGAAGGAAAGATAAAACGGCAATGTGATCATGTTGCCCTTTACCCCAATGTTATACTCACCAAGTTTTATCATGTTGTCGGCATTATATCTAATCTTGTCGTTCAAAACGGTTTTTGCCGACTTTGAATTTCCTGTTCGTGCTTTAACTTCAACAATGCTCAGCAAGTCATTAATAACTGACACAAAATCAATTTCAAGACCGCTCTCTTTGTGAAAGTAGTATAAAGATATACCGTTTTTGGAGAAGGCATCTGCGATAATGTTCTCGTATATTGCCCCTTTATAAATATTCAGATTATCATTCAGTATCTTACTTGCTGTGCCTCTTTCGAGCATAGAAATAAATAAACCGCTGTCAACAAAATACAGTTTGAATATATTATCGATCTTATATCCTTCCAAAGGTCTGTCAATCGTGCTGAGATTGTAGCAGAAATTGATCAGACCATAATCCTTAAGCCATTGAATGGCCGGCATATACTCGCTGGATCTACCTTTTTTCGACATTGCCGAGAAAACAAATTTCTTGTTTTCTTTTGCCAGCTGCGCAGGAATAGAATCAAACACATTATTAATCCTCGTCAGCAAAACCATGTTCGTTTCTTCCTGCTCATTTTCATCCAGGTGTTTGCCGAAATCATCTTTGTATTCTTCAATCAGATCCCGCTGCTCATCATAAACAGCATTCATATCATTGGAGGTGACAAATACATTTACAACCCTGGGCATTCCTCCGACACAGATATACTCTTTAAAATACCTGATCATCGCCCTGTGTGTTGTTTCGCTGATTCTCGTAAGACTGCGATATGAATCCTTAAGATAATCTATAACGTTTTGCTGTATTCCCTTTGCCCACAGAAATTCTTCAAAATCCATTGGTTTCATATAGATGGTTTTCTCAAAACCTACCGGAACTCCTTTTGATTTTTTCTTGTTATAGCCTTTGATTCCTAACAGCGAACCGGTTCCTATCACGTCATATCTTCCATCTTCAACAAATGCTTTAATACTGCTTCTGGCATTTGCACATTCCTGAATCTCGTCAAAAATGATAACTGTTTTGTAAGGGACAAACCTCGCATCCGGCAGCAGAGCTGATAAGTCGGTTGTGATCCTGTTTATTACCAGATCATCATCAAATATTCTTTTTGCTGAATAGTTGCTTTTAAAATTAACATAAACAACGTTTTCGTAGTTGTCCTGTGCAAAAGCCCGGACACTGGTTGTCTTTCCGACCTGTCTCAGTCCTTTTACAATCAAAGCTTTTTTATTGGGTGTATTTTTCCAAGCCAGCATCTCATCTGTTATTTTTCTTTTGAACATACTATGATTTTACACTTTTCCAAGTGACTTCTCAATAATAAAACGCACTTTTCCAAGCGTGTTTTATTATATTTAGTGCACTTTTCCGACCGACTTATTCCAACTCGGTAATGAATTCCTGCACGTAAAGCAAATACTTTGCGTTTTAGTATATTTCATGTGTTTCTATCTACGGTTTTCATTCTCGTCTACCACGTTTACGTTCCGCATGGCAGCAAAACGGCAGAAGATATTTCATGTATTTCTATCTGCGATTTTCATTCACATCTACCTCGTTTACCGTCCGCATGGCACAGTGAACGATGCCATAAGCCCAAAAATCTAAGATAGGATAATTCCTTATGGAAAACTTTACATGATCCGGGCTTTGCTGCGAGCAAAAATGATACTATATAGGCGGAGCAAAGATATGATCAGTTTGAAAATTGATGACAACCTACTTCGCCGGCTGAACGAAAGCGATAACCAGATTCTGAAATACATTTATGGGAGGGGAACTGATATCTGCAACATGAGTGTGCAGCAGTTTGCAGCAGAAGTTTCGTGTGCTCCCTCATCAGTGATTCGATTCTGTCGGAAAATAGGATTTTCAGGCTTTTCCGAATTGAAATATGCACTTGGCAAAAGTGATAGTCCTAAAGAAAAAGAGGTCATAACGGATGGAAATTTGTCGTTCGAAACAATTCTTTCGGATATAACAACCGATATTCGAGGCACAGCAAATCTTCTCGAGAATGATGATATTTACAGGATTGCAAACCTGCTGCTTTCAGATATCCCCTTATACCTTTATTATCCCAGCGGTATAACGGACAGTCTTATCCGTTATCTTGAAAAACTTCTGATGATCAGCGGCAGACCGAAAGTCTTTCAGCTTCATTCTGGTAATATGACTGAACATTTGATCAATACAATTCCTCATGATGCAATTATCATTTTCATTAGTGCTTCCGGAACATGGGGGAAAACTGTCAGTCTGGCCCGCAATGCCAGCCTTCATAACCTGATCACAGTCGGCATCACTCCTTATACAAACAATCCTGTTGCCGCAAATTGCCGGTACAACCTGCGTTTCTTTACCCATCCCAAAGAGAATCAGGGCACAGAATATACCTCCAGGCTTTGCATTTTCTATACCATTGATACATTGATCGCTTTCTACCGGATGCTGAAGAGAGGAGATGAACAGGATGAATGAATATCTGAATACCATTGATCTCTCTTCCCTTTCGGAAACCGACCTGAGGATTTATGAATATATTCAGCAGAATTCTTCCCGTACCGCCTGGATGACGTTGGAAGATTTATGCGCTGAACTGTATGTTTCCAACGCCAGCATTGTCCGCTTCTGCCAGCGCATCGGTCTGAAAGGATTCAATGAACTGAAATATGTGCTGCGTTCCGACAGAAAAGAATCACGTAAGCCGGTCTATGGAATCATTCCCCGTCAGCTGGCTTCCATCAGTGATATGTGTGCTTCTCTCAATGAGGAGGAAATCCTGAAAATCTGTCATCTGATCCGCAATGCGGAATCCTTCTATATTTACGGAAGAAACCTTTCCGCTGTACCTGCCAGGTATATGTATGACATGTTAATGTCGGTGGATATGCCTTGTATCCTGATCGACTGGATGGACGCTCTTTCGGCGATTTCCGAGTCTGCCCGGGAAGGCACAGTATTATTAATGATCACTGACCATGCACATAAAGAATACGGTCCGATTATCAGGAGTTTCAAAAATCACGGAGCCAGGGTAATCTGGCTGTGCGGTTCTGAAGTGGATAGTGATCTTCGCCTTGCGGATATCGTCATACAGACAGATGATCAGGCAGATCCCCATCACAGTCCGGGAAAGATTTCCGCCCTGCTGATTGTCCAGATTCTCATAGAACTGCTCAGCCGCAAAGACACACCTGTCAGGCAATAGAATTCAGAATACAAAAAGAAGGTTTCACTCAGATGTACTTTATACATCCGGGTGAAACCTTTTGTCTTTTTATCAGCGGATCACAGACATGCCTTTTGAAACATGCTGCGGTGAAATAAATGAGATATCTTTTCCGTTAGCGTTGGTTACAATCAGCATGGTGCTCATGTCGTATTCTTTTGAAAGCTGCTTCAGATCAGCTTCCACAACCGGGTCGCCGGCAGCGACTCTGTCGCCCTGCTTTTTGAAAACCCGGAATCCTCTGCCATCCGCTTCCACAGTATTGATGCCGATATGCACCAGCAGTTCCACGCCGCTGTTCATGGTGATTCCAAAGGCATGGCCGGTCGGGAACATAACACTCAATGTACCTGCCGCAGGTGCACAGACCGTTACAGTATCGCCTTCATAGCGGAACGCGATGCTTTCCCCCATCATTTTCTGAGCGAATACCGGGTCGCTGACTGTGGCAACATCAATCAGTTCGCCATCCGCCATCGCAGCAATCACGTCTTCTGAAATGCCTGCTTCCTTTTTTCTGAATCTGTCAAATAATCCCATACTGATCTCCGGCGAAGTTTTATTCGTACATTTTCATGACCTGGCGGACAGCGTCTGCAACCTGTTCCACCTTAGGTCCGTAAATAACCTGAATGTGTGTTTCACTCGGTTTGATAATGCCGAGGGAGCCTGTCTTCTTCAGCATTTCGTCACTGACTTTGTTCATGTCTTTCACATCAACGCGCAGTCTGGAAATGCAGTTGTTTACAGCTGTGATATTGTCGTAGCCGCCCAGGCCTTCAATGATGACGGAAGCTGTTTTCTGCATCTTCTCATCGACAGAAACAGAGCTGTCTGTTTCGTCATCGTCATCAGAGACATCCACAGAAATATTGTTCTTTGTGAGATACCAGCGGAAGACAAAGTAGTAGATGAACGCATAGACAATGCCGACAACAATGACCCAGTACCAGTTGGAACCCGGCTGGAAGACGCCCCAGATGAAGAAGTCGATCAGACCGCCGCCGGTGTTTCCGATAATGACGCCGAGAGCTGCCATCAGTGCGAAGGAGATGCCGCCCATGACTGCATGGAAACCGAACAGGGCCGGCGCAATGAACATGAAGGAGAATTCAAGAGGTTCTGTAATACCTGAGACAAGGCTGGCGGCGACGCCTGCGATCATGAGCGCCTTGACCTTTGCCTTCTTTTCTTCAGGAGAAGTCTGGTAGATCGCAAGCGCGGCAGCCGGCAGACCGAACATCATGAACGGCATCTTGCCCTGGCCGAGGAACTGTGTAAAAGGTGCAAGTTCTTTCAGCGGAACTTTATCAACAAACTGCAGGAAGATATTCAGGCAGCCTTCCACGCCTTCATATGTGCCGCCAAGGGGAGTTGTACGGAATAAACCGTTGAGCACATGATGAAGACCGGTCGGAATGAGCGCTCTTTCCAGCAGTCCGAAGAGACCAACACCGGCAACGCCCATACTGTGAATAAGACTTCCAAGTCCGTTAATACCGGTGGAAAGCGGCTGCCAGATGAACGGGCTGACAAGTCCGAGAGCAGCACTGGCGAGGATAACAATCAGGGCTACGAATCTCTTGCCGCCATAGAAAGCAACAGCCGCAGGGAAAACAACCTTGTGATATTTGTTATGAAGACTGGCGGTGACTACGCCGATCAGAATGCCTGCCACAGCTCCCATGTCGAGTGTTTCAACACCGAGAATGGTAGAAATCTTCATGACTGAGAAGTCCATGACACCTGTATTGATGACAAGTGAACTTGCCACAAGGAACGTATAGTAACCGATGAAGCCGGCGAACGCAGCGACTTCCTTTTCCTCTTTTGCCAGGCCCATCGCGATGGAAATCGCAAACAGAACCGGAAGAAGAGTGAAGACAACACCTGAAACCTTGTTCAGAACCAGAATGATAAATCCGATGAGTCCCTCACCGAGGAACGGCGCTGCAGCGACAACCTGTGCCTTCATCAGGGCAGAGGTAAGACCAAGAACGATACCGCAGGCAGCCAGCGCTGCAATCGGCATCATCAGACTTCTTCCCAGGGCTGAGAAGAAATCCATTATTTTGTTTTTCTTCATGTTCTTTCTCCGTATTATTTCAGCTCAGGCCACATGCCTTTGTTTACTTCAATCATGGCGTCCAGAATCTCACGCGCTTTCTTTGCGTCATTGATCAGACGGTTGAGTGTGAATGCTTCGAGTGCTTTCTGGTATGAATGCTCATAGTAGGCATCCACCAGCAGCTTTTCACTGGAAACCTGCTGAACAAGCAGACCAAGGTAGAACTGCGGAATGTTGCCGACAGCCATTCTTCTCGGACCGTTGATGCCTAGTTCACAGACAAGTTCTACCATGGCGTCATCCTGCATATTGGCGATTGCGCCTTCATTTTTAACAATGACGATGAATCTTGTATTTTTGTTATAGGCGATCGCTTCCGCCACTTTGATCATCATCTCGGCATGAGCATCGGAGATGGTATCAAACCTGTCACCGAGTTCACCTCTGGCGATGACTTCTCTGCATTCCGCAAAGACTCTCTTTTCTCTGCCGTCGATAACTTCATCAGCTCTTGTGTAATCAGGATTCAGGTGAGAGAACTTGTAGTCCGGATAAAGGTAATAGCCATCGTATGTATTGGGAAGGAAGTCGGGGAAGTCTTCCATCATTGTCTGCACGAAGCCGTATGTATCAAGCCAGGACTGATCACGCTGCTCTGCATCCTGCGGAAGGAATCCTTTTTCCTTGATGATCTTTTTGATCTCAGGGAGCAGGTCTTCGCCGGTCTTTCTGTCATAAACATGTGTGAACCAGCCATAGTGATTCAGACCAAAGTAGACAGGGTCGAGATCTTCCCAGGAAACATTCAGCAGTCTGGAAACAGAACGCATGATGTTTTCCGGCTGATCACAGATATTCAGAATCCGGTTGTCATCCGGGAACTCTCTTCTCAGCGCTTCCGCAACGATCGCGGCCGGGTTGGAGTAGTTCAGAATCCATGCATTGGGAGAATACTGGCGAATCTGATGGATTGACTCGATCATGTCGACGCAGGATCTCAGGCCGTATGCCATTCCGCCGGCACCGCATGTTTCCTGGCCGATTCTGCCAAGATGCAGCGAGATGTGCTCATCTTCCCTGCGCATGGGCAGACCGCCTGCTCTCATCTGCATGAAGATGAAGTCCATGTCTTTATATGCTTCCGCAGGATCTGTTGTATAAGAGAAATCCAGTTCCGGGAATCTTTCAGAAAACAGGATTTTTCCGAATTCTCCGATTGGCTGCTGTCTTTCAGCGTCGATATCAAACAGGACCAGCTTTTCCATAGGGAACTCATTCTGCAGTCTTACAAATGATTTCAAGAAACCCGGCGTATAAGTGCTTCCTCCGCCGACGATACAAACGTTATACTTCTTCATACCTTTCCTCCTCTTCTTCTGTAAAACTCCATGGCCATTGAGCTTTTTATCAGGTACATTCAAACTATATTGCATCCATGAAGCAAAGTAAATAATTCCCAATATCGTTGGCAGAGCTTCCAAATGTTCGCATAAATTCCATTGTTGTGAATATTTTACACACAATTATGTCGGTTTTGAATTTCTTCACTTTTCACAGATTTTATAACCTTAAAAAAGTGGATGGTATTACCCATTCCACTCTGTCTATAATTGCTCTATGAAGCCTTTTCAAATTGAATACTGTCAGGATTTTTGCTCGTACTTCACAAAAAGCTATTCCCACTCAATAATCGAAACGTATACGTAAATGAATTGATTTACGTATACGTCTGTTATATGTACTGATTTCTACGATTTTCGCTATGGTTTTTCTGGTTTACAGAACTGAAGGTATCGAATTGGTATCTAACAGGGAGTAACTTAGTTTTTATTTAGAACAGCTAGAGTATTATGATCTTCTTTCTTCATTAAATCTACAAGTTGTTCACCATTGAAAGTTACATTTTTCTGAGTAGATCTAATTACCTTTAAGATACAATTCTGTATTTCCTGAAAATAATGGTGAAACAGATAGAATTTTGCTTCGTCACTGTAGTTTGTTGCCTTTATCAGCCGATTAATACTTTTGTCGATTTGCTGCAGTTCCTGGATAACTTTCTCCGCTTCTTCTGTCATCCCTCCGGTGATTACAATTCCATTAATCAAACAGCGAAGATAAATCGACTTGGGAATGCCCCATTTCTGCATCTGGTTGTTAAAGGTATTCCATTCTTCCTCTGTCACTCTGAAACCAATATTTCTATTGCATCTTCTATATGTCATATCTGCTCCTTTTTCCTTGAGGGTATTAGGGATTTCCCTAAAAATCTGTATTTGGCGCTCCAAATACGTTGCTTGCGAGAAAGTAACACAAATAGAATTCCTTTCCGTTAAGCCGAGATGACTATTTGACAATGGTGACGGTGTGACGATTGATTGACAGTGTCATAGTATCGTCACACCGTCACTTTTATACGCTTTCGTCGCCGAGATAGACCAGCTTCATCTGTCTTGCTTTGTTGGTTCTGGGAAGGATCTCATACTGGATATTCGTGTCAGAAAGAAGGTCCTTGTTCTTTGTCAGCAATACCTGTAATCCCTTCCCTCTCAGCGGCAATGACAGCTTCGAACACAATGCATCATGGGACCCTTCATACGTTTTGTTGGCAACGATATAGTTGATCACCCGCATGAGGTTCTCATCGATCATTTCATCGTAATCGTTCTCAGTGACTTCAAACAGAAAATGATCGTTCTGGTAAATAGTCAGTTCATCATCCGGAATATCCTTTCCCTGGACATATAACTGCCTGCAGTTGCTGAGATAATTGCGCTTATACATGACCAGGATCGTATCCGCACCGGCTGTCAGGCCTCGGCTGCCATAGATTGCATCAAAGGGCTGATCCGGATTGATTTCTTTCCGCAGATGAGTTACCAGGATGATTGCAAGGTTAAATCGAAATGCCAGACTGTGGTACCTGGTCACTTCTGCATATTCCGTTTCATAGTCCCTGTCATCATGTGATCTGATCTTGGCAAACGTATCGATTACCACGAGCTTCAGATCCGGATTCTTTTCCAGTTCTTCCTTGATCCTTGTCTCCAGATCGAAGAATGGATCCGGATTCAGAATATCGATGATTAGATTATTCTTCGGTTCGATCCCCATAGCTTTCAAACGTTTCTGCAGCTTGGTTTTATGATCTTCCAAAGCCAGATAAAGCACAGTTCCCTGAACCACTTTCTTACCAAGGAATTCTTTGCCGGAGGATAACGCATCTGCTATTTGAATACAGAAGAAGGTCTTCCCGCTTTTCTGGGGTGCTCCAAGCAGAGTAACTCCTACGCTGACAAGTCCCTCCACAATATCCTGTGTCTCGCTGATCGAACCAGATAACAGATCAGCGGCGGTGAATCTTCCGCCATACGTGATCTCGCTTCCGGTCTCATAAGTGCCTTTGTTATATTTCAATGCACTGCTAATCAGTGTATCAAGTTCCTTTGCAGATAAAGGCGGAGCACACTTGATTTCGTTTTCCCTGGAGACAGCATCACGAATTGATTGATCTGCCAATCCTCTCTTCTGCAGAAAGCAGGCAAGATGGAATAAGATGTCATTCCGCTTTCCCTGAGCGATTTTTTCGAAAGAATAGATATCTTGCCTGGATTTCTGTTTAGGGCCCTCCAGGAAGCTGTAAACGGCTTCATTTGCCTCTGCAATCGGATAATCCCTTATGACTTTGTACTCTTTATCACCGATCGTGCTGCCGGCTCCTACGACATATCCGTTCTCACCCCTGACATCGATCTCTTCATACAGTCCGACACGATTACCGATTTCTCTATCTACTTTGTAATAGAGATGATAACCACCCGAAGGAGTCTGTACTACCAGAGTCTTAGGAAACCGGTCTGCGTATTCTTTGATCAGATCGATTCCCTCTCTGGAATGTTTGCAGTCGACATCAATGACAATAAGGCCGTTGCCCGTACAGATTCCGACATTATAATTCCTTCCGATGAACCATCCGTTGATCTGAAACTTACTGCAGGAAGCTTCTTCTTTCCAGGAACGCAGCACCTGTTCGCTCTTGGAATTGTTTTTCAGCGGAAAAACTCTTATATTGGATTTGGCAAAAGTTAATGCAGTATTTAATGCGGGATTCATTGGCGTGGCTCCTCATCTGTATTTGCTTTTGCTTTTTCTTTTCCGTCAAAACATTGAATCAGTTTCAGCATCCATTGCTTCAGATCTTCGTCATATGGGCTCAGATCAGATCCGTATAATTCGATAAAACGACACAGCTCCTTGCGGATATTGAAGATGACAAATGGTGATGGCAGTGCTGTGATTGTCTTGTCCAGCAGAGTATCAATGATATAGTCCTGCTTCGTCTTTCCGGACAGTGCCACCTTCCGTTCCAGCTTTTCATCTTCTCCCCGAGAAACTCGGAAAGATACAATTTTATCTCTCCATCTTCCATGCCTGTCATTATTCTTATGACTCATTTTCCTTGTCCTCCAGTTTTTCAAGAAGATTGGCAATTTCTTTGCCTTTGGTGTCATAGGAATGTGCATAGTGGTACGTGATCTGGATTGCTTCATGACCGACTCTGTTGGCAATGTCGATTGGGGAAACACCCTGTTCCATCAGCATGGATACATGCGAGTGTCTGAGATCATGAATACGGATCTTCTTAACACCACTTGCCTTACAGCCGCGCTGCATTTCGTGATACATACCATTCTTTGTGATAGGAAATACTCTTTCTCCTGTTTCGACCTGGTACAGATTCTCCATGTAGTTTTTGAGTTCATCAGAAAGAAACTCCGGCATATCCACGTATCGATTGCTGCGCTTTGTCTTCGGTGTTGTGATCACATCTTCGCCACCGATCCGCTGCAACGATTTGCATATATGAAGTGTTTTGTTTTCAAAGTCAATGTCTTCCGGTGTCAAAGCCATGAGCTCTCCGATCCTGAGACCGCACCAGAAGAGAACTTCAAACGCCATATAGATGATTGGTTTGTTGCTGATAGCTTCTGAAAACCTTCGATACTCATCCACTGTCCAGACATTCGGTTCTTTCACCTCATCATTCTTGATCGTCCCAACGATCTGCGCCGGATTCATATACAGGCCATAATAACGAACCGCATGATTGAAAATAGAACTCAGCTGCGCATGGGTTGCCCTTAATGTTTCTTTTGAATATTTCCTTCCAGTCTTACACGTTTTCGTCAACATCGTATTCTGCCATTTCATAACCTCTTTCGGAGTAATGTCCGCAAGTCGAAAATCATCAAAATACGGACGTATGCAGTTTTCTATCACGTTTTTCTTTGTAAGAAACGTGGATGGCTTCGTATTTTGCCTGCGATCTTCATAATAAATCTCTATGAAATCTCTGAAACGGATGCTGGGGTTGCCCTTCTTTTGCGATATGAAGGAGGATTCATATTCCTTCGCTTCTTTCTTTGTCGCAAAGTTCCTTTTGAACAGACGTCTTTCTTTACCATCCCAGTCCTGATAGCGTTTGGAAACATACCAGGTCCCTGTTTTATTGTCTTTGTAAACCGGCATACTCTTTTCTGGTGCCTCCATACATCTTCTCCCGAAAATAATTGCGATTCACTTTTCCCGGAATGACAATATAGCCCTTTTCTTCAAGTTCCTTATTCAGGACTTTGATCAGTTTGTAAGCATAGGCTTTTGAAGATCCAAGTTCTTCTGCCACATCCGCAGCGCTTAAAAATGTTCTGTTATCCACAATATCTGCTCCTTTCTGCACAGTAAATTATTTTCTTTACTGTATACATAGTTTAGTAAAGTTTTTTATTTACGTCAATATCAAACAGTAAAGTTTTTAATTTACATCGTTAAATACCATATGCTAGAATATTCGTGATAAGGAAAGGAGGTTTCGTGTTATGGAACTGACTATGGGCGATCGCATTCGCTTCGTCAGACAGTTCCGGGGATTAACGCAGACAGAGTTAGCTGAAAAGGTTGGATTGCCTCCTGGCGAAAACGGCAGAATTCGTATTTCACAATACGAAAACGGGACGCATGTGCCGAAAGAGGAAATGCTGGAAAAGATCAGTTCGGTATTAGGTGTTACCTCACTGTATCTAAGCAGCAAGCCTCATACGAACATGCTGGACTTTGCATTTCACCTGCTGGAGTATGATCGTGATTTCCCGATAATAATTGAAAAGCATGGGAAAGATGATTACTCTCTGCATTTCAGCAATGAACTAATGTTTGACTTTCTGGATAATTGGATACAAAAGAAGGCTGATTTAGAAGAAGGCAGAATCAGCAAAGAAGATTACATAGAGTGGACGATCAATTTCAAATAATTACATATCTGCCAGTATTTATCATTCAAATATATTCCGGCTTCGGGTCCTGATCAAACCGCGGAGAATATACCGAATTACCCACTCAGAATAGTGTTTTTCCAGAAAATGGTATCAAAATGGTATCAGACAAATTCCCGGGAACAGAAAAAGTCGTCACATGGACGGCTTTTTTCATGGATTTAATAGATTTTTATGGGTTTCATGTTCAAAAAATGGCTTTTATACGATGATTTTCTCCCACTTTTGATGTACATCAAAGCCTTGTTGAACTATTCCCACTCTACCGTTCCCGGAGGCTTGGACGTGATGTCATAGACTACCCTGCTGACGCCTTTCACCTCATTCACGATCCGATCGCTTACTTTTTCCAGGAGGAGATACGGGAGGCGGCTCCATTGCGCTGTCATGAAATCATCGGTATCCACACTGCGCAAGGCGACGGTATATCCGTAGGTCCTCGCATCTCCCATCACACCGACCGCTTTTGAGCCGGTCAGGACCGCAAAATACTGATCAGGCCTATGCGTGAGTTTCGCCTTTTCCACTTCTTCCGTAAAGATCGCGTCCGCTTCCTTCAGGATGTTCAGCTTCTCTTCGGTGACTTCCCCGAGGATCCTGACACCGAGGCCCGGGCCCGGAAACGGCTGACGGTAGACCAGTTCTATAGGAAGACCCAGTCGGATCCCGGTCTCTCTTACCTCATCCTTGAAGAGGTCTCTCAAAGGTTCCACGATCCGTTCGAAAGACATGTGTTCCGGAAGTCCGCCGACGTTGTGATGGGACTTGATGACGGCGGAATCACCTTTCCCGCTTTCGATCACATCCGGATAGATCGTCCCCTGTGCCAGGATATCCATCTTTCCGACTCTGTTCGACTCTTCTTCGAAAACGCGGATGAATTCTTCGCCGATGATCTTGCGCTTCTGTTCCGGCTCTTCGATCCCTTTCAGTCTTTCCAGGAAACGCTCCTTCGCATCGATACAGACCAGGTTCAGCCCGAACGTATTACGGAACGTCTTCTCGACTCTGTCCGCTTCTCCCTTTCTTAGGAGGCCGTGATCCACGAAGATACAGGTCAGATCGTCTCCGATCGCTTTATGCAGAAGGACGGCAGCGACCGAAGAATCGACGCCTCCCGATAGAGCCATAAGGACCTTCTTTCCTTTCAGTTCGTTCTGATATCTTCTGACGGACTCTTCGATGAAATCCTCCATGACCCAGTCCGCTTCGCAGCAGCAGATCTGAAACAGGAAATTGTTCAGGATCTGTCTTCCGTATTCGGTATGAGTCACTTCCGGATGGAACTGGACGCCATAAAGTTTTCTGTCATCGTTCGCCATCGCGGCACACAGACACTTGTCCGTAGAAGCGATGATCCGAAATCCCTGTGGGACCTCGGAGATATGGTCCGTATGTGACATCCAGCAGATACTGTTTACAGGAACGTTTTGAAACAGCGGGTTGTCTTTGTGTATGTATTCGCACTTGCCGTATTCTCCGAACTCTTCCGCAAAAGTGACTTTTCCCTTAGAAAGATAAGCCATCAGCTGCGCTCCGTAACAGATGCCCAGGACCGGGATCCCCAGTTCCAGGATCTTCTCATCGCACTTCGGAGAATCTTCCTTATATACACTGTGAGGACCGCCGGTAAAGATGATCCCCTTATATCCTTCTTTCACGATCTCTTCGACCGAAAGGCTGCGATAGCTACGGACTTCCGCATATACGTGAGCCTCTCTGACTCTCCTGGCGATCAGCTGATCGTACTGACCTCCGAAATCCAATACCAGAATCTTATTCACATCATCCTCCTAATCGATCCCAAACAGCAGTTCCAGATAGGTCGGGAACGGCCAGTATCTCCTGTCGACGATCTGTTCCAGGATATCCGCATCTCTGCGCATCGCTTCCATATGCGGAACGATCACGTTGCGGTAATAGAACGCCTTCTCCAGGATCTCTTCCGGTCTGACCTTGAGGTCCTTTTCCGTTTCCTTCATCTGCGTAAATATCTCTTTCTTGAGTTCCCTGATCCGATTCAAAGTCTCAAGTTCATAAGTTCCCTCTGATGACAGACCGAGTTCCTCATCCGAGAGAAGATCCGCCTTCAGTTCCCCTTCGAAGGAAGAGACTGCCGGCAGGATATCCTTCTTCAGGATGTCCGTCATCGTCGATACTTCGATATGGATCGTCTTCCAGTACTTCTCGAGATAGATCTCATAGCGGGAATGCAGCTCCGTTTCCGAAAGCACACCGTTGTCCGTAAAGACCTTCACGTTCTTCTCATCCAGGTAGTGGGACAGTGCCACCGGCGTGGATGAATAATTGCTGAGACCGCGTTTCTTGGCTTCCTCGATCCAGGAGGCATCGTATCCGTTTCCGTTGAAGATGATCCGATCGTGTTTCTTCAGCGTATCCTGGATCAGTGTATGGATCGCGGAATTGAGGTCTTCGTTTCCTTCCAGGAGATCCGCGAACTGTTTCAGTTCTTCCGCAATGATCGTATTCAGGATCGTATTTGGGGTAGCGATGGATGCGCTGGATCCCGGCATACGGAACTCGAACTTGTTTCCGGTGAAGGCGAACGGTGAGGTCCGGTTGCGGTCCGTGTTGTCTTTCGGGAAAGACGGGATCGTATGGACGCCGATCTGCAGCGGTTCTTTCTTTTTATTGCGGTAAGCCTTGTCGTCACGGATACACTCCAGGATCTCCGTCAGTTCTTCACCCAGGAAGATCGAGACGATGGCCGGAGGAGCTTCGGATGCGCCGAGACGGTGATCGTTTCCTGCGGAAGAGATCGAGATCCTCAGAAGATCCTGATACTCATCGATGGCCTTGATGATGGCGCTCAGGAAGACCAGGAACTGAGCGTTCTCCGAAGGAGTATCACCCGGATCGAGAAGGTTGATCCCGGTATCGGTCTTGAGAGACCAGTTGTTGTGCTTGCCGGAACCGTTGATCCCCGCGTAAGGTTTCTCATGCAGGAGACATTCCATCCCGTGTTTCCTTGCGACCTTCTTCATGATCTCCATGGTCAGATTGTTCTGATCGACGGAGACGTTGACAGTCAGGAAGTTGTTGGCCAGTTCGTGCTGGGACGGGGCGACTTCGTTGTGTTCCGTCTTGGCTTGGATGCCTAGTGCCCAAAGTTCCGCATTGAGATCCTTCATGAAATCCTGGATCCTGGTCTTGATCGAACCGTAGTAGTGGTCGTTCATCTCCTGTCCCTTCGGCGGCATCGCACCGAACAGGGTCCTGCCGCTGAGTCTCAGATCTTCCCTCTGATCGAAGTATTTCTTGTCTACCAGGAAGTATTCCTGTTCGGCACCGGCGGTCGCCTTGACGTGATCGACGTCTTCATTTCCGAACAGTTTCAGGATCCGCATCGCCTGCAGATTCAGGGCTTCCATCGAACGAAGCAACGGCGTCTTGTGATCCAGAGCCTCGCCCGAATAGGCACAGAAGACCGTCGGGATACAGAGGATGTCATCCTTGATAAAGGCATAGGATGTCGGATCCCAGGCGGTGTAGCCTCTGGCTTCGAAGGTGTCTCTCAGTCCTCCGGAAGGGAAGGAAGACGCATCCGCTTCTCCCTTGACCAGATTGTTCGGAGAGAACTCCAGAGTGATCTTTCCGCCTCCCGCCGTATGGACGAAGCTCTCGTGCTTCTCGGCAGTGGCTCCGCTCAACGGATGGAACCAGTGGGTGAAATGCGTCGCACCGTTTTCGATCGCCCAGTCCTTCATCGCATTGGCGACTTCTTCCGCGATATCTTCATCCAGATAGGTTCCCTGTTTGATGGTACGGTTCAGCTTGCTGTAGGTCGTCTTGGACAGTCTGGCCTTCATTACTTCATCATTGAAGACCTTGGAACCGAATGTTTTCATGATATCTGTCATATCTGTCTCTCTTTCTTTTCTAATGAATATCTCACCAGTTCCGCAAACAGCGGATGCGGACGGTTCGGACGGGAACGGAATTCCGGATGGAACTGGACACCGACAAAATAATTATTGTCTTCGTATTCGACTGTTTCCACGATATATCCGTCCGGAGAAGTCCCGGACAGGGCCATCCCCTTTTCTTCCAGATCGTTCCGGAACTCATTGTTGAACTCATAGCGGTGTCTGTGTCTCTCACGGATCTCGTTTTGTCCGTAGGCTTTATAGATCTTCGTCCCTTCTTTCAGGATGCACGGATAGGATCCCAGTCGAAGCGTTCCGCCTTTCTGCGTCTCATCGCTCTGATCCGGCAGGAAGTCGATGACCCTATGTTTCGAATCGGGATCGAATTCTCTCGAGTTGGCGTCTTTCCAGTCACAGACATTGCGCGCAAATTCGATCACCGCCACCTGCATCCCCAGACAGATCCCGAGATATGGGACATTATTCGTGCGGCAGTATTCCGCCGTCACGATCATCCCTTCGATCCCCCGGTCTCCGAATCCGCCCGGTACGATGATGCCGTCACAGTCCTTCAGTTTCTCGGACACGTTCTCCTTTGTGACCGTCTCCGAATCGATCCAGAGGATCTTCACCTTGGAGTCATTCGCGAATCCCGCATGCCGCAGTGCTTCTGCGACCGAGAGATACGCATCGTGCAGTTTCACGTATTTGCCGACCAGACCGATCGTGGCTTTATTATTCAGATGTCTGATCTTCCTGATCATCTCTTTCCATTCACCGAGATCGGCCTTTTCATAACTCAATCCGAGTTTCCGACAGACGGTATCGCCCAATCCCTGTCTTTCCAGAAGTAACGGGATCTCATAGAGATCGGGAATGGTCCGGTTCTCGATGACACAGTCCCGCTGCAGGTTGCAGAAGAGGGCGATCTTGTCGAAGATGTCTTTCTCCAATGGATGAGAACAGCGCAGTACGACGATATCCGGACGGATCCCCATCCCCTGCAGTTCCTTGACGGAGTGCTGGGTCGGCTTGGATTTGTGTTCTTTCGAACATTCCAGATAAGGGACCAGTGTCACATGGACATAGAGGACGTTCTCCTGTCCCTGTTCCAGCCCGATCTGACGGATGGCTTCGATGAAGGGCTGCGATTCGATATCGCCGATCGTCCCTCCGACTTCACAGATCAGTACGTCCGGATCCTTGCTGGCGGCAGCCGCATAGATAAAAGACTTGATCTCATTGGTGATATGCGGGATGACCTGTACGGTCTTTCCTAAAAACTCGCCTTTTCTTTCCTTGTTTAAAACGTTCCAGTAGACCCTGCCCGTCGTCAGGTTCGAAAAACGGTTCAGGTCTTCATCGATGAATCTCTCGTAGTGTCCCAGATCCAGGTCGGTCTCTGCACCGTCTTCCGTCACGAAAACTTCGCCGTGCTGATAGGGAGACATCGTCCCCGGATCGACATTGATATAGGGATCCAGCTTCTGTGAAGCGACCTTCAGTCCTCTGGCTTTCAGAAGTCTTCCGATCGAAGCCGCCGTGATCCCTTTTCCCAGGCCGGATACCACTCCGCCTGTCACAAAGATGAATTTCGACATTTGTTTCCTCCGTAATACAAATAAAAACAACATCGTTGAAGATGTCGTCCATAAGGGTTTCAAAACCATCTTTCATGACCCCTTTTTGATCATGAAATATTATCTGCAGTACGGCCGTACCATAAAAATATGCATTAATGATAACGCTGAGAAAAAAGGCTGTCAATAGGATAAAATACACTTTTTTTCAGACGTACCGAAGGCATCAAATGAAGACATCTTCCTTCATTCTTCCGATATGCGGATCATTCCTCAGCTTTAAATCATTCGACTGTCACGACCTTCGCCAGATTCCTCGGCTTGTCTACATTGACGCCCTTGTCCAGAGCGATATAGTAAGCCAGGAACTGGAATGCCGTGATCGCAGAAAAGACCATCAGATCATCCGGAAGATCCTCCAGGGTATGGATCTCGATCTTCTGGATGAGTTCGTCTTTCAGACTTTCCTTGATGAAACCGTAGACCTTCGCTCCTCTCGCCCGAACTTCCTTGATGTTGGAAGATTCCTTGCTTAAGAGATCCTTCTGACTCAGACAGGCGATGACCGGCGTATCCTTTTCGATCAGTGCGATCGGTCCGTGTTTCAGTTCACCGGAAGCGTAGGCTTCCGTATGGATATACGAGATCTCCTTCATCTTCAGTGCCGCTTCCAGCAGGATGCAGTGATCCAGACCTCTTCCGATCAGGAAGATGTCCTTCGCATCCACCAGCTTTGTCGCAAGACGATGGTATTCCTCTTTCCTTTCACAGACTTTTGCGACCGTCTTTGGAACGCTCAACAGATCCTTTATATATCCCTTGATCTCCTGTACCGTCTTCGTCTTTCGAATCAGCGCAAAGCGGCAGATCAGAAGATACAGGACGGCCAGCTGACAGGTATAGGCCTTGGTCGAAGCGACGGCGATCTCCGGTCCCGCAGATGTATACAGGACGTTGTCGCTGTTCATGGCGATGGAAGAGCCCTTCACATTGACGATCGCCAGGGTATCGTAGCCCTTCTTCTTCGAGCTTTTCAGTGCCTCCAGAGTATCGATCGTCTCTCCGGACTGGGAGATGACGATGACCAGGGTATCCGCTTCCAGTAAAGGTTCCTGATAGAGAAATTCCGAAGCCAGGAAGACTTCCGTTTTCACTTTGGTCGTCTTTTCGAAGAGGCTCTTGCACAGAAGTCCTGCATGATAGGACGTCCCGCAGGCGACGATCGCGATATGGGAACACCTCTCGAAGATAGTTTCATCGATCTTATCCTCACTGAAATCGGGAAGACCGTCTTTGATGTGTTCCTTCAGTGTCCTTTCGATCACCTCCGGCTGTTCCATGATCTCCTTCTCCATATAGAAGGGGTATCCTTTCCGGTTGAACTGTTCGACTTTCCAGTCCAGTACGGCATATTCCGCCTCGACCGGATCACCATTCAGATCTCTCAGAGACAGTTCATCATGGCTCATCTTCAGTATCGTCTGTTCCGGAAGGATGAAGTAACGATCGGAGATATCTGCCAAAGGCATCAGATCCGATGCCAGCATCTTCTCGTTTTCATTCTGTGCTACGACGATCGGTGAGATCCTGCGGATCGCATAGATCTCATCCGGACGGTCTGAAAACAGCATGACCAGCGCATAGGTCCCTCTGATCAGATCGACGACCTTTGCGATCGCCTGATAGGGATCCCCATCATAAAAACGGTCCAGCAGTACCGCTGCCACTTCACTGTCTCCCGAAGAGACCAGTATATCCTCTAAATGATATGTACGTGTTAATTCCTTGTAGTTTTCTATGATCCCGTTATGTACCAATGTGACCCGACCTGCCTGATGAGGATGGGCGTTCTTGTAACTGACCGACCCATGGGTCGCCCAGCGGGTGTGTCCGATCCCGGAATAAGCCTTCTTTCCGTGTCCGTTTACGAGTTCTCTTAAAACGCTCACCCGATCCGGGCACTTGTAGACTTCGACTTTTTTTCCACTACAAAAAGCCACTCCGGAACTGTCGTATCCCCGATATTCCAGAAGTTCCAAACTCTTCAGTAATATATCAGCGGTCTTATCGGTACCAACGTAGCCAATAATTCCACACATTGTATTTCTCGACTTTCTTTTTAAAATTGTTACATCCATCAGAGCGGATCTGTTTTGAGGTTACCCTCATATTTGCCGCTGTGTGCGCACAGGATGGTGCGTAAGGGCGTCCGCCGAATCCTTCGATGACCCTTATCCTCGTTAACCTCTCTGTATAGGTGCTTGGCGCTAGAAGAGAAATGATCCACACATCTTGTCAAAGAACTATGGAATTATCATATCATTTTTCACAGTTTCTTGCCATCCTGTAAAGAAAAACTCCCCGTTTCCGGGGAGTCTGTTCCGATCGGCCTTCAGAAGATCATGCTGCAGGAGTTTCGGTCAGATCGGATTCTTCGTTATCTTCTTTCCTGTTTGCGGTGATCCATGCGGTAAGCAGGGATGCCAGCGGGAACAGGACCATCAGGAGAGTGTATCTGTCAGTGAGGATCATCGTGTTGCGGATGTCTTCGGTAAGCAGGAAGATGATGGCTGCCAGGATGGCCGGGACGATTCCGAGGAGCTTGGACAGGTTCATTCTGTTTTCTTCTTCGTCTTTGTTCTCTTCCTCTTCCTCTTTGGTGTTCATCGTAAGGATCATTCCCAGAGCTGTCAGGATGGAAGCCAGGGCGCAGATCAGGTTAGCCAGAGCCCAGTACTTCGGAGCTTCTTCGTTCATTTCTTCTGCAGGGAGTGCGGTCGGGACAGTCTCATCTGCGATCTCGACGATCTCTTCGATCACTTCGATCTCTTCGACGCTTGCCTGAGGAACTGCTTCTTCCTTGATCTCGACGACTGCCGGAGCGGTGTAGACCGGCTGGACAGCTGCGATCTCTTTCTGGACCGGAGCTTCTTCCTTGACTACAGTCTCTTCTTTCTTGACTTCGACCGGTTCGTTGTCTTTCTTATCATCGTCTGTTTCAACAGGGATCACTTCTTCTTTTACTTCTTCTTCCTGTTTCTCTTCCAGGAGATCCATCTTTTCGAGGAGTTCCGGAGCTTCCGGAGCTTCTTTGTAGTCAGCGGTGTACTTCTCTACTTTTTCAGGTTCTGCACCGTAGCGGTAGAAGGAATACATGTAGAGGCTGAACATATCTACCGGGCTTCTTCTGTCGGTCGTACCCATGTCGTAGGATGCGATCTGGGAAGCGCCTTTGTACCAGGCCCAGTCGGAATCGACTGCCGTGGAGGAGAATACGTTTCCTGCCGGCATCCAGAATCCGTTGGTGTAACCTTCGAAACGCTTGTAGAAGGAAGAGCTCCTGTAACCCATCGTCTCGGATTCGGAGATGACCTGTACGATATCGTTCTCATCGACTTCGATCGTTTCCCATTCTGCCAGTGCCGTGTGGTTCATGATGTCTTCGTTGTCTGCGACCTGGGAGAGGTCTGCAGCGATGTATCCATCGAACGTGCAGTCTTCATCGTAGAAGATATGCAGGTTCATGACTTTTACGGTCTTTCCGGACTTTTCTTCCGCTTCCGTTACGATGATCGTCTTGGCGTCCTTCGCTTCGACTGTCACTTCGTAATCCGTCGGGATATCTTCCGCATCAGTCGTTCTGGTCTCGGTGATGCCTTTCTGGCTGTCGATCTCGACCTTTTCCTGGATCGCTTCGTAAGCTGCGATCTCCTTTTCGTTCTGTTCGACCTTTGCGTCTTCTTCGGCGTTGTGAGCTTCGACTGCTTCCACTTCTGCCTGGTATTCTTCCATCAGAGCTTCGTTGTACTCATCGACCTGACCGTTGTATTCTTCGATCAGGGCATTGGCTTCTTCCACCGTCATGTTTTCGGTATCCGGTGCCAGAGGAACTTCCTCTTCCGCATACATCTTTGAGATGCCGATATTCATCGTCAGCAGGGTAGCCATCAATACGGTCAATGCTTTTGTGATTCTTTCTTTTCTGTTCTTCATTTTCTTTTCTCCTTTTTTCGTGTGATCTTCTTTACGACTTCATTCTATGAAAAGAGGATACAAAGGAAGAGTCTAAAAACACGTTTCAAAACGGTTTTTTCATATATTTTTTGATTTTTTGTCAAAAAAAAAGACCCGTTTTTCAACGGATCCCCTACCTGTAACTATATTTATTATTCTATTGATAAGAGAAATAACGGACCTGCGGATCGATCAGAGCCAAGGCATCCATCAGATCCTCATATCCGTACGGGAGGAAGGTCTCCTCCCCTTCGCTGAGACAGATCTTATCCTCCGTATCCAGTTTCAGGCTCCAGCGGACCGCATCTTCGATGGCGGATCCGTCAGCTTCATATCTTCGTTCCCAGTGCGGGATATCGGCCTTTTCCAGAAGATCGGTGAACGGTTTTACGGATGAAAGTTCACCTGTCGCGCTATGCAAGGCTTCGATATCGGTCTCGACAGTCCATGTCAGTCCTTCCGCTGTCCAATCCGCTTTCAGCGTGTAGTTTCCGTCCAGGCAGCTGCAGTGAAAGATCAGAACGTTCATAAAGGTCCCTCCGATTTCAGTATATCAGCAGTTTCATTGGAAATAATGGGAATAATAATATATTATAAGTGTGTAACGTAGAAAAACTGCGTTATTAAGGAGGAAAAATGAAAAAATTATTAGCTCTCTTACTTGCGATGCTGATGGTCTTCTCCCTCACTGCCTGCAACAACGGCGGCGGCGAAGAAGAAGCAGAAAAACCCGGCATCTACGGTTTCGCAGTCGACTCCGCAACAGACACTCTGCAGTCTATGATCATGCAGTCCGGTGTCGGTATCTGGAACAACGAAACAAAGACTGTGGAATTTGATGACGAAAAAGTCTACGAAGCATTAGACTGGTACGGAAAAGGTGTTCAGGAAGGCGTCTTCCTCTCTAACCCATCTTTATCCAACTACTTCTCTGATGACTATAACGCCAAGAACATTGCCATGTATGTTGGTTCTGTCGCTGGTGCTCCTTATCTTAAGGAATCCTGGAAGACTGCACCGATGCCTCAGACAGAAGGCGGCATTCCTTGGACTCCGGCTTGGAACCGTGGAATGCTGGTATTCGATTACGGAGATGAAGCAAGGATCCAGGGCGCTGCAAGATTCATCGAATACTTTGCAACTCCGGAAGTCAATACTGCTTGGTGCATTGCCTGCAACTATATGACTGCATTAAAGACAACGCAGGAATATGAAGGCTATAAGACATATCTGGCCAGCGAAGATCCGAATGTTGCTGCTCTGAATGCATTAAGCCCTGAAACAGCAGGTGCCTTCGATGCTGTACCAGCCGTACAGTATGTACGTAATGCATTAAAGAACGCTATGGCTGATGCTGCATCCGGTCTGTCCGGTCAGGAAGCTGTTGCCAATGCGATCGAATACGTCAACGAAGAAGTTGCTTCTCTGTCCGGTGCAACTGCCGAAGCAGTCGCTACGGAAAATACAGGCAACACTGATCCTGCAACTGTCACGATCTGGCACACTTATACAGAGGCTCAGAAGGACGCTCTGGAAAAGGCAGCTGCTGATTTCAACGCAATGCAGGATGTCTACACTGTCGAAGTCGTCAGCCAGGACAGAACCGGATTTGACAACTCCGTTTACCAGGCAGTCATGGCCGGAAACGGACCGGATATCATCATCGACTACGCTTCTACAGCTGCAACTTATGTCGTCGATGGCAAGAGTGTTGATCTCAGCAAGTTCTTAAGTGCTGAACTGATCGACAGTCTGAATGACGGTGCAAAAGCCGAAGCTACTTCCTTCGAAGATGGCGGCATGCACGTATTCCCGATCGTATTCTCCGGACCGGTCCTCTTCTATAACCCGGACATCCTCGAAGAATACGGTGTAGAAGTTCCGACGACCTGGGCGGAAGTTTATGAAGCATCCGTGAAGATCCACGAAGCTTCCAAACAGTAATCTGTTCCTGTTGAAAGAAAACGAAAAGCACGATGAAAATCGTGCTTTTTTTATATCTCTGAGTACTCGTTTTACCATATAATGAAATCATACAAAGGAGAGCAGTATATGCGCGTAAAACTGGATAATCTGACCAAAGCTTTTGAGAAAACGGTTGCTGTGGATCATTTTACGATGACTTTTAATGACGGGGAACTGGTCTGTCTCTTGGGACCTTCCGGATGCGGAAAATCTACGATGCTGAATATGCTTTCGGGCATCCTTCCGGTCAGCGAAGGACACATCTATTTTGATGACGATGACGTGACAAACCTTCCGCCGCAGGACAGAGGGGTCGGACTGGTGTTCCAAAACTATGCCCTTTATCCGCATATGACTGTTCTGGAAAACATTGCCTTTCCTCTCGAGATCAAGAAAGTTCCAAAGGAAGAAAGGATCGAAAAAGCCAAGGAGATGGCCAGGCTGGTCCATGTCGAAGAATACCTCGACAGAAAACCGAAACAGCTTTCCGGCGGTCAGCAGCAGCGTGTCGCCATCGCCAGAGCACTGATCAAACAGCCGAGGCTTCTGCTTCTGGATGAACCGTTATCCAACCTGGATGCCAGACTTCGTCTGGAGATGAGAGAAGAGATCCGTCGTATCCAGCAGGAGACCGGCGTCACCACGATCTTCGTCACTCACGACCAGGAAGAGGCCATGAGTATTTCCGATAAGATCGTTTTGATGAAGAGCGGCAAACTGCAGCAACTTGCCGGAGCACAGGAACTCTATGACGATCCGCACAACGAATTCGTCGCAAGCTTTCTGGGCAATCCGCCGATCAACAAGCTCAACGGCGTCATCCGTAACGGCAATTTCGAACTGGAAGACGGAAGCGCAGTGATCAAGGTCGACAACAGTAACACAAAAGAGGGACAGAAGGTCATACTCGGTATCCGTCCGGAAGCTATCATGCTGAATCAGAAGGAATACGACCTGCAGGCTGTCATTGCTCAGAGATATACGATGGGCAAGGAAGAGCTCGCCTTTGTCAAAGTCGGAAATCAGACCATCCGTGTCTACCTGTCCAACGATTACGAATATGCGATCGGCGATACCGTTGATATCAAGTTAAGAGACAAGGGCTGCTTCTTGTTCGATATGGAAAGCGGAGAGAGGATTTGATGAAAAAGAAAAAAAGAGAAGTACTGGGACAGGTATTCAACACTCCATACGAGCCGTTGATCTATCTGATCCCGTTTGCTATCGGTCTGGTGATCTTTACCCTGTATCCGGTCATCAATGTCGTCATCATGTCTTTCAAGGAAGGCTACCGTCTCTCCGGAGTCTATGATGGGTGGGGAATCGCAAACTACACAAAAGTCCTTGGAGACAAGAATTTCATGACGGCGATCAAGAACACATTCATCTATGTTTTCACAGTCGTACCGATCTCAACGGTCCTGTCCGTGATCATCGCGAACTTCCTGAATAAGAAAATCAAGGGGATCGCAATATTCCATACTGCATATTTCCTTCCACTGGTTACATCTTCGATCGCAGTCGGTCTGGTCTTCAAATACATGTTCAACTACCGGATCGGCGTCGTGAACTTCATCCTCGGATTCTTCGGAGTCAAACCGATCGACTGGCTCGGTGCGATCGCCGGAAAAGGTCCTTACAATCTGCCTACGGTCATCCTGTTCGGTATCTGGAACATGATGCCGTTCACGATCATCCTTCTGCTGAGCGGTCTGCAGAACATCGATCCGCTCTACTATACCGCTGCCGAGATCGACGGAGCGACTTCGATGACAATCTTCAAGAGGATCACAGTCCCATTACTGATGCCCACCATCTTCCTGACGATGATCGTCAATATGATCTCTGCCTTCAAAGTGTACAGTGAAGTCATTCCGTTCTGGCGCGGCGAAGCCGGTGTCACCGGAAGGAACCTGTATACGATGGTCTATTACATCAAGGAGATGTTCTATGCCAACAAGCGTCTCGGCGTAGCATCTGCCGCTTCCATCGTTCTGTTCCTGATCATCTTTGTCTTCACGATGATCCAAAGATATGTCCAGAAGAGATTTGACAGTTAGGAGGCCGGAAAATGAAACGTAAACTTTCAACTGTATTAACTTATCTCATATTGATCGTCGGTGGATTGATCATGATCTTCCCATTCTTCTGGATGATCGCATCGTCTCTGAAGACACCGTCAGAATATGCCTCCTATCCGCCACAGTGGTTTCCGGGAAACTGGTTCAACTTCTCCAACTTCGTGGAAGCTTTCCAGGCGGCTCCGTTTGCACGCTATTTCCTGAACTCCGTCATCGTCACGGCATGTTCTGTCACACTGACAGGTTTCACGACCATCCTTGGTGCTTTTGCTTTCTCCAGGTTGCGCTTTCCGGGAAGAGAGACGATCTTCGGACTCCTGCTTTCCCTGATGATGGTCCCGTTTGAAATGCTGGTGATCACCAACTATCAGACTGTCACAAAACTCGGATTAGTCGATACCCTTCCGGTACTGATCATTCCGTTTTCCACTTCCATCTTCTACACCTATATCCTGAAAAACTTCTTCGATACGATCCCTGAAAGTCTGTATTTTTCAGCCAAGATCGACGGAGCTTCCAACTGGAAATATCTGTGGAGAGTCATGGTACCGATCGCTAAACCGAGCCTGGTCACGATCATGCTTCTGAATGCGATCAGCTGTTGGAACTCCTTCATGTGGACACAGATCTCCATTCATGTGGATCAGTATCGTACGCTCCCAATGGGCCTCTTCGTCTTCATGTCTGATGCCGGTAGCAATCAGCAGCTTCAGTTGGCTGCAGCCACCGTCTGTGTCCTGCCGATGATCATCCTCTTCCTCTTCGCCAGGAAATACATCGTCAACGGTGTCGCCAGAGGCGGTATCAAAGGATGATGAAAAAGATACTGCAACTGTTCGCTGTCCTGCTTCTTCTGACAGGGATCTGTGCCTGTTCCAGACAGCCTGATCTCTCCGGTGACTGGCAGCTCCTCAGGATCGATTCCGAAGAGAACCCGGTCACGGAAGAAGAGATGGAACTGGTACGTTCCTTCGGAATGGACATCCTCTTGCATCTCAACGCAGACGGCACAGGTACATTGGATCTCTTCTCTGAGGTCAGTGACCTGACCTATGACACCAGGGAGATGAAAGTCACGATCGCCGGTTACACTTCCGATATGACTTACAAGGATGAACTCCTGTCCATCATCGAAGAAACCGGTTCCATGGTCTTCACAAGAATGAAAGCCGAATAACACAAATACCCCCTCAGACAACGCTTTCTGTCAAAGGGGGTTTTGTTATCGCCGACAGACAGTTATAAAATGAGAAAGGATATGAAAGAAAAACGGAAGAAAAGAGCTATCTATCTGGGAGCGATCCCCGATATCCTGAGATATCAGATCATCACCAAGACCGTACTTGCGATACTGCTGTATCTCTTTAATCTCATCTTCAAATATTTATTAAGATCAGCCGGCAAAGTCGCCATCACCAGCAGTGACATCCTTTTCCTGTTCACCTCCTGGCAAGGTATCACTTTACTGCTTCTGGCACTGACGATCCTGGTGACCTATACCGTCTTCGATCTGATCGGAATGTTGAACCTTGTCGATCTCATCCTGAGCGGTGAAGAAAAGGCGGTACGTCAGAGTTTCCTTCTGATCCCCTCCGCCTTGAAGAGATTCCTGGAACCTTTAGGCATCCTGCTGATCCTGTATGTATCCTTGCTGACCCCGCTCATCGGCATCGGTCTTTCCATCTCCCTGACCGAGAATTTCTATATCCCGACCTTCATCTCCTCTGTCATTCAGGATACACCGTTCTACCGTATTATCTATAATGCGGTCATGATCTTCCTGATGATCGTATCCTTCATTCATTACTACTGTCTGCATTACATCATCCTAGGAAACCTGCATGTAAAGAACGCATTGAAACAGTCAAGGCATCTGATGAAAGACAACTGGAAAGACTTTCTCAGACAGAATATAATCTTCTTCTTACGAATGGCTCCGGCCTACCTCCTGAGCCTTCTGATCGGGATCGTCGTCTTTATTGCCGTATACGCACTTTCTGACAACAATCGGCTGGCACTGCTGCTCCTGGCAATGATCCTTGTGACATTATTCGGCCTGGTCAGCCTGTTCTATCGGCCGTTCCTCACGATGAAACTGACCGATATGTACCGTTCCTATACGGACGAAGAACGTACCGATCTTCCGATCAGAAGCACCAGGAAACATCCGTTACTGATCCTGGGCGGGATCCTTCTGATAGCCTTAGTCGTCGTTGCTTCCCATGTCATGGATACGCACTTTGATGAGCTGTTCCCTGCGGAAGTCGATGTGCCTTTGATCGCCCATCGAGGCGGAGGAAACGAAGGAGTCGAGAATACGGTCAGCGGCCTGAATCTCGCCTATGAACTGGGAGCCTACGGCAGCGAGATCGACGTGCAGAGAACGAAAGACGGCTGCTATATCATCAATCACGATTCGACTTTCGCCAGGCTTGCGGGAGTCAACAAGAAGCCGGAAGACATGACCCTGGAAGAGATCAAGGAGTTAAATATTCAGGGTGAAAAAGTCGCGACGATCGAAGAGATGCTGGAAGCGAGCCATGGCAAACTGATCCTGTTTATCGAACTGAAAGGAAATACCGCAGACGATAAGATGGCTGACGACATGGTAAGAATGCTGAAGGAAAGAAAAATGGATAGTCTAAATTATCGTGTTGGTTTGAAAAACTATCTCTAAACTATCGTGTGGGTAGCATCTGTTTAGACCAATACCAGATATTATTTAAAACACATATTCCTGCATGCTTGAGACGCTCGAACAGCAGATGTCGAAAGCATGCAGGTTTTCTTATTATAAAGGCTTATCAGTCACATCCGTTCTCATAATGACAATTCACCAACACAATAATTTAGAGATACCCACACACAAGAAAAATCGTGTCGGTTTTTACCAACACGATTATTTAGAGTTGCCCACACCCACACGATTATTTAGAGCGCCGAAAAATGGAAGATGAAGCCGTACTCATCTCCCTGAATTACGATCTGATCGACTATATCGAAAACAAATATCCCGAGATCAGGACAGCCTATCTTACCTTCCTGGCCTTCGGAAATATCGCCGACCTCAACTGCGACTATATCGGTCTGGAAGAAGAATCAGCCACACCGGCCAATATCTCAGCCATCCACGATCAGAACAAGAAAGTCCTGGTCTGGACGGTCAATACAAAAGAGAGCCAACGCTACTTCTATAAACGCAATATCGACGGTATGATCACGGATGAGATCATACAGGCAAAAGAAATAAAACAGGAACTCGCATCCAGAGATGACCTGACACGCATCCTGGACGGCATCTTCCCGGATTAAAACTCATCATAAAATACCCGGATCGTTGGATCCGGGTATCTTTTATCGTTCAATTAAGTGTGGACAGTTTTATCTGATTCCGTGTTTTATTTCATCAGATCTTCCGGGAACAGTTCTTCCATCAGCGTTCCGATCTCATCGATCGAAAGACCCTGTTCGTTTGTTTCCCCACGGAAGCTCACAGTGAAGTGTTCTCCCGCGATATCGAACATCGCCAGGCGGATCGCCGATTTTGTACCTTCACAGTTGATCTTGATGCCCTTGTATTCTTCTTCCCAGGCATCCGGGTGATCATAGAAGTCTCCGGCCAGTTCTTTTCCTTCCAATGTCAGCGACTTGCGGATCAGAAGTTCGTTGTTTCCGCCACGGTAGATCGCCGAGAAGATCCCCGGCATCGCCATATAGGTCTGGAAAGATACCGCATTGTCACCCTTCGGCAGTGCGCTGGAAGCGACTTCCGTGAATTCCACGCCGGCTTCCTTGACCGCTGTATTCAGATCGGTCGTTTCTGTCCATGGATTGATCATTCCCGGATCCTCCTCTACTCTCGCAAAATCTCTGACAAAGACGATATCCTTGTCTCCGTTGTCATTCTTGTCGTTGACCCAGATCAGTCCGTTCTCTTCTACGGTGAATGCACCGCTTCCGTCGGTATAGACTTCTTTTTCTTCCGTGGAATCATCCTCACTGAATGTCAGGATCTTCTTGACTCCGTCCTTGTAGTTCAGGACCTTGTTTTCCGGATCGTATTCTGCGTGGATCTCCCATCTCACTGTCTCAAAAGCAGATGAGCTCCACATGATCGTGATATCGCCGTTCTTGTCCAGCGTCAGCATTCCTCTTCCGGCGATCTCATCGTAGTAGTTTCCCAGGATCTCTTCCGGGATCGGAGCAGATGTCTCTTCCTTCGGTGTCTCCTGTTTCGTGCAGCCGCAGATCATCGTCAGTATCAGCATGACGAGGATCGATTTCTTCCATATATGTTTCATTACGATCTCCTTTCGTGTAACTGTTTTACTGTCAATTCAATGGTATCATAATTATGTAACGGAGGTTTTTATAATGAAAAGAGCGATCACGTTGTTTCTGATATTTCTGTTTTTGCTCAGCGGCTGTGCCAAGAGCGAAGATCCGAAAGAACTGTTGAAGAAAGCTTATGAAAAACAGTCTCAACTTCGTTCCTATACATATGAAGGGACGATCAATATCAACGCCGGAGAAGACGGCGCCGGTCTCTCTCTGCCGATGGAGATGCTGATGATGTATGACGGAAAAGGAACTGAGGATCAGAGCGATGATTCCGGTTATTCCAAGGTAAGGATCTCCGTCTTCGGTCAGGAAAGCATCACGCAGTCCTGGACGGAAGGCGGAACGGTCTATACCGATGACGGTACCAGCAAGTACGTCAGCGAGAATGAGATCACCCAGTCGACACAGGATATCGAAAAGACGGTCTCCGCTCTGATCGACAACGCCGAAAGCATCACTGTGGAAGAAGACGGTTCCAACAGGATCATGCATCTGAAACTGAAGGAAGGTGCGATCAAGGACCTGGCCTCCGCCTTTGGAGGTGAGCTGGCCGATCTGACCGGGGCGGAAGGCACCGACTTTCAGATCAACGATGTCGATCTGACGCTGGATAAGGAAGGATATATCCGCAAACTGTATATGACCGCACAGACGACCGCAGAAGGACTTACCATCGCGATGGATCTCGAAATGAACCTCAAGGATGAAAACAATACGGTCATCCCATCTTTCGATCCGGCAGAATTTACGGACGAAAGCGACCAGATCGATGACAGCTACGGTGACGGCAGTTTCGAGGATATCGTCTTCGATGACGGTACCGAAGTCCTGATCTATATGGACGGTTTCGATCGCTTCCTGTGTTTCTTCGATGACGAGGAACAGTCTCTGGTCATCCACGACAATACGAACATCCTTTGTGAAGGAATCTTCGTCAACGGCGATTTTGCGCAGCAGTTCTATGATGCGGTTCTCTCCGGAGACGTCGGCTATACGGTACGGTATGAATCCGAACCCGCATCGAAAGGGACCAAGGCGAAGATGGTCGTAGGATTCAGTGAGACCGACGGCGACATCTTCAATGCGAATACGCCGTTCAGCGTCGTCTGTTTCGATAACGGCGATCTCGGGCTCCTGTATGTCGGTTACGGAACGGAAGAGGAATTCAAGGCCGCGATGGATCAGATCAGCTATGAGGTGATCGTAGAAGAATGACGAATCTGTTGGATAAGAAAAAAGAAGAGCTGTTCGCTTTAGGTGACGAACTGTTCCGCAATCCCGAACTGGGATACAAGGAATTTGAGACGAAGAAGATCCTGACCGAATACTTCGAAAAGAACGGTCTGAAGGTCGAAGAACTGGGTTACCGTACCGCATTCCGTGTTTCCGTCGGAAGCGGAAGACCGTATATCGGTCTGGTTGCCGAACTCGATGCGATCCCGACGCTTGGCCATCCTTTCGAAAACAAGAAGGATCACGCGGCACACAGTTGCGGTCATTCGACCCAGTGTGCCATCATGGCCTATACTCTGGTCCATCTGAAAGATAAAGTGAAAAACGGGACCGTCACCCTGTATTTCACGCCGGGTGAGGAATTCACGGACGTTTTGTTCCGGAAACAGCTGATCAAAAACGGAGAAATAAACTATATCGGCGGAAAAGTGAATCTCCTGACCGGAGGATGTTTCGACAGAGAAGATCTCTTCATTCACCTTCACACCATGGGTCAGACTCCTTATCATTTCTCACTGAACAGTTCCCTTGCGGGCTTCGTATACAAGGAGATCGCCTTCCATGGGAAGGCATCCCATGCGGCAGTCGCTCCGCATAACGGGGTCAACGCATTGAATGCCTTCGTCCTCTTCGACAATGCGGTAAACATGTTGAGAGAGACGTTCCAAGAGGAGGATCATATCCGTATCCACGGTATCCTCAGAGAAGGCGGACAGACGGTCAACTCCATTCCGGAAAGGACCGTGTACGAGTGTTATGTGAGATCCCTGGATCAGGAAGCTTTGAAGAAGGTCGCAAAACAGGTCGACGATGCCGCTAGATACTGTGCGAAAGCCATCGGTGCATCTGCGACAATAAAGACCACACCGGGTTATCTGCCGATGCATCAGTCCAGAGAGATCAACGACGTGATAAGAAAACAGATGCTGAAGTACTGCAAGCCTAACGAGATCTACGAAGATGAGATCAGTATGGCTGCCGGAGATATCGGCGATCTGTCCTGTTTCAAGCCGACGGTACAGTTCGGATACAGCGGTTTTGGCGGAAACTGTCACGGAAAGGATCTGTGTATCCTCGATCATGAAAGAGCCTACCTCGAACCCGCAAAGATCGTCTATGATACCGTATTGGATCTGTTGAATGATCCTCAGCAGGTCAAAAAGATAAAGAAGGGCTTCAAGTCTTCGATGACCAAAGAAGAATACCTCGCTTACCTGAAATAGCGAGGTTTTTCTTTTATACAAAATAAGATAGAATTATCTCGTAGAAAAAGAGGAAACACTATGAAAAAGAGACCTTTTATCATCGACTGCGATACCGGCACGGATGATGCCATCGCCCTTCTGGCAGCCTATGGCTGTGAAGAGATCGAACTTCTGGGTATCACTTCCGTCAACGGAAACGTCCGTGAAGAATACACTTCCCGAAACAACCTGGATCTGTGCGAATACGTCGGATTCAAGTGTCCGGTCTGCCGCGGTGCCGACATGCCTATGACCTCCGGATACCGCAATTCCAGTGACATGACCCACGGTCATACCGGTCTTGGTTCCATCGAGCTTCCGAAGGCGACAAAGACCGATTTCGACTCACGCAAGGCGGCACAGTTCCTGTATGAAACAGCGGTAAAACAGAACGGAGAACTCGAACTTCTGGTCATCGGACCGATGACGAATATCGCAATCGCGATCATTCAGTACCCGGAATTTGTGAGCCTTGTGAAACATGTCTGGTTCATGGGCGGAGCCGTATGGGGAGGCAACGTCACGACCAATGCGGAATTCAATATCTGGGCGGATCCGGAAGCGGCACACACCGTCTTCATGAGCGGTATCCCGATGACGATGGTCGGCCTCGATGTGACTCTGAAAGCGATCATGACCAGGGACGACATCAAAGAACTGAGAGATCACGATACGAAGTCTTCCGTACTGGCGGCTGACCTCCTGGATTTCATGGACAGACGTCACGACAAAGGCGGAGAAGACATCATCATGCACGATGCGCTGGCCCTGGCTGCCGCACTGTATCCGGAATGTATGAGATATGAAGACTACTGGATGGATGTCGAGCTGAGAGGTGACTATACCAGAGGTCATACCTTCGCCGATTTCCGCAACAAGATGAAGAAAGAACCGAACGTCTCTGCGGCGATGGAAGTCGATGTACCGGCTTTCCGCAGATGGCTCGTAGATAAGATCAACAGTTACAAGGGAGAATAAAATGTCAGAATTCAACGGAACACCACATAACAGTGCCAAGGTCGGCGAGATCGCCAAGACCGTCATCATGCCCGGAGATCCTCTCCGTGCCAAGTTCATCGCAGAGACTTTCCTGGATGATGTGAAAGAGTTCAATCATGTGCGGAACATGCTGGGATATACAGGTACCTACAAGGGAGTTCCCCTTTCCGTCATGGGACATGGGATGGGCATCCCTTCCATGGGGATCTACTCCTATGAGTTATTCAATTTCTACGGTGTGGAGAACATCATCCGCATCGGTTCCTGTGGCGGATATCTTCCGGAGATGAAACTCTTCGATGTCATCCTGGTAGAAGCGGCCTACAGCGATTCCACCTTCGCAAAGACAGCTTACGGATATGAAGAAGATCTGATGTATCCGAATGAGGAACTGACGAAGAAACTGGAAGATATGGCTGACAGAAAAGGAAAACACATCTATAAAGGTATCGTCAAGAGCGGAGACTGTTTCTATTACGATCCGGCTTTCAAGAAGGAAGATCCGTATCCGACCATCGCCGGTGAGATGGAAAGCTTCGCACTGTTTGCGAATGCCAGATACCTTCATAAGAAGGCAGCCTGCCTGCTGACGATCTCCGACAAGAAGGATGCTGTCGCAACGGCGGAAGAAAGACAGACCGCATTCAAGGAAATGATGGAGATCGCGCTGGATACGGCGATCGGGCTGTAATATGGATCTTTCCAGAAACAAAGACTTCTACCGACATCTGTTTCGGCTGATGCTCCCGATCTTCCTGCAGCAGCTGCTGAAGATCTCCGTCGATACCGTCGACTCACTGATGCTGGGAAGTATCGATCAGATCCAGATGTCCGCTTTATCGCAGGCGAATCAGATCTTCTTCGTCTTCTCGACGATCTGTAACGGTTTCTCTGCCGGCTGCTGTGTCCTGATCTCCCAGCATTGGGGCAAGAAGGATTACGAAAGCATCTGTACGATCGCAGCACATGGATTGCGGATCATTACCGTCTTCGGCCTGATCGTATCGGTCCTGGTCGGCGCATTCCCGCAGATATTCATGCGGATCTATTCTTCCGATCCGACGATCATATCCATCGGAGCGCAGCACCTGCGCAGGATCTCCCTGATGTATACCATGTTCGGTATCTCCAACATGATCTTCGGGATCAGCCGAGGCATCGAACAGGTCAGGATCATCCTCGCCAGCAACATCGTCTCCTACAGCGTCAACATCCTTCTGGATTACCTTCTGATCTTCGGAAGGTTCGGATTCCCGGAACTGGGGATCAGAGGCGTTGCGATCGGAACCGTCATTGCCCGCTTCATCGAATTCCTGTTCTGCGGTATCTTCTTCCTGAAGGAACCTTCGATCCCGTTTATGTGGAAGGATCTGAAACGTTCCGATCCGAAACTGCGTAAAGCTCTGATCAAGGTCAGTGCACCGATCGTAGCTCACGAGATCGTCTGGTCCCTGGGAACTTCCAGCGGAGCGATGATTACCGGACAGCTCGGAAAATCTGCTGTCGCCGGTTACAACGTCATGTATGTACTGTATGAATTATGTGCGACGGTCGGCAACGGTTTCCTAAATGCCGCCAACGTCGTATTGGGCATGACCTTGGGCAGAGGCGAGAAGGAAGAAGCCAAGAGACAGGCTCATTCCATCCTGGCGATCGCTTTAGGGATCGGCTTTGCGATGTCTGCGATCACTCTTCTCGTGCGAGACGGATTCCTGTCGCTCTACAGTCTGGATCCGGATGCACTGCACTACGCGAAGCAGTTCATCCTCATCATCGCCTGCATCTGGCCGTTCTCTCTGATCGAGATGGTCACGATGGTATCTATCTTAAGAGCCGGCGGAGAAGGCCAGGTCGGTTTCTACACCGATATCGTGGTCATGTGGATGATCTGTATCCCGTTAGCCGCATTCTGCGCCTTCCGCCTGCATGCAGAGCCTTGGATCGTGGTCGCCATCATTAAAAATATTATAGTATTAGAGGCAATTGTTGGTATAATTAGGGTATATACATACAGGTGGGTGAAAGATCTCACCACTGATCAGTAAGGAATTATCTTCTCATTGAGAAGTTCAATTCAAAAACAGAAAAGGAGAGAGAATGAAAAAATTACTTACTGTTTTAGCTGCTCTGCTGCTCTGCTTCAGTCTTGTTGGATGCAACAAGAACAATGGCGGCGGCGAAACTACTCCGGAAGGCGGCGAAGGCGGCGGCGAAGCTGCTCCGCTGAAGATCGCTTACTTCGTAAGCCACCTCGGTGACAAATCATTTGCTGATTCCGGCGAAAGAGGTATGGAACAGCTCCGTGGCGAAGGTTACGAACAGAAGACATTCGAAATCGGTGACGATTCTTCCAAGTACAAGGATCAGATCAACGATGCTATCGATGCTGGCTACAACCTCATCATCGGTTCTTCTTCCTACAGAGACTACTGCTTAGAGCTGGCTGCTGAATACCCAGATGTCAAGTTCATTATCTTCGATGATTCGTTCGATAATATCCCTGACAACATGGCTGCTATCCTCTACTCCCAGAACGAAGGTTCTTACCTTGTCGGTTACATGGCTGCCGGTTTATCCAAGACTGGTCAGGTCGCTGTTAACGTCGGTCAGGACAACCCTGTTATCGCTGACTTCGTTACAGGTTATGTAAACGGTGTTAAGGATTACAACGCTCAGTTCGGTACAGACGTCAAGGTCGTTAAGGCTGCTGTCGGTGGTGACCATCCTTGGGGTGACCCTGCTACTATGAAGCAGCTCTGCTTAGACCAGCAGAGAAACCTGAACGCCGATGTCTTCTACCAGGTTGCTGGTGGATCCGGTATGGGTCTGTTCGAAGCTTGCTACGAAACTGGTACATGGGCTATCGGTGTCGACTCCGACCAGTACACAACTGTCAAAGACGGTCAGAACCCTGAATTCGCAGATGTCATCATCACTTCCATGCTGAAGGAAGTCGGCAACTCTCTGGTTGCTATGGTCCACAAGATCGAAGCTGGTGAAGATGTTTGGAAGAAGGTTTCCGTTTTAGGTCTGAAGGATGATTCCGTTGGTTACGTTGACAACGACTTCTTCAAGGCTAACGTTCCGCAGGAACTGAGAGATGCTATGGCACAGGCTAATGCCGACATCAAGGCAGGCAAGCTCACTGTCAAGTCTTACTACGACTTCGCTAGCGAAGCAGAGTACGACGAATACCTCGCATCCGTTCAGTAATTGATCGAACGCATTTGATTTTCTTAGGGGAGTAGGTCCTTTCAACCGCTCCCCTTTGCTTTATTTGAAACAGGGGGAAATACTGTGGCAGAAGAAGTATTACGCTTAGAAGGAATTACCAAGATCTACCCCAACGGCTTCATGGCCAACAAGGACATCAGTTTCAGTATCGGTGCCAACGAGATCCACGCATTAGTCGGTGAAAACGGTGCCGGTAAGACGACATTGATGAAGATCCTGTTCGGTATGGAAGACTGCCAGGAAGGTAAGATCTACATCAACGGTCAGGAGGCGAAGATCGAGAATCCTCTTGATGCTATTGCAAAAGGTATCGGTATGGTGCACCAGCACTTCATGCTGTTACCGTCATTGACTGTAGCGGAAAACGTTACCCTCGGTGTCGAACCGATGAAAAACGGTCTGTTCGATTATCAGGGAGCTGTCAAGAAGACTCAGGAAATTGCCGACAAGTACAATTTCAAGGTCGATGCGACCTCAAAAGTTAAAGATCTTTCCGTCGGACAGATGCAGAAGGTAGAAATACTGAAAGCATTGGTAAAAGGCGCGAGGATCCTCATTCTGGATGAACCGACTGCAGTTCTGACTCCGCAGGAAACGGAAGAACTGTTCGAACAGCTCTTTGCGTTAAGGGATTCCGGAGTATCCATCATCTTCATTTCTCATAAGCTGGAAGAAGTCATGCATATCTGTTCCAAGGTCACTGTCCTTAGAAGAGGTCAGTGCATGGGCACCTATGACACCAAGGATCTGGATGAATCCAAGATCTCCAGACTCATGGTCGGACGTGACGTCATCCTCAAGTTCGAGAAGGAAGATCCGAAAATTGCGCAGAACGTTCTTGAGATCAAAGATCTCGTTCGTATAAATTCATTCGGAAAACACGTTATCGACGGAGTTACATTCAATGTCCGTTCCGGTGAAGTCGTCGGTATTGCCGGCGTCGAAGGAAACGGTCAGAGCGAACTGTCCGAAGTCATCGCCGGTCTGGAAGGCTTCGCCGAAGGTGACATTATCCTCAACGGCAAGTCCATCAAGGGAATGTCGGTCAGACAGATCCGTGACAACGGATTGGCTTATATCGCCGAAGACCGTATGGTCGAGGGCGTTGCCGGTGACATGTCCATCAAGATGAATATCATGGCAGACCGTTTCGACAAGAAGGAATACAAGAACGGCTTATTCGTCAATGACAAGAAGATCAACGAAGAAGTAGAGAAACATATCAAGGACTTCGAGATCATGTGTGACGGACCGGATCAGCCGGTAAGGATGCTGTCAGGCGGTAACGTTCAAAAAGTCGTCGTTGCCCGTGAATTCACTTCCGGTGCAAACTTCATCCTGGCGAACCAGCCGACCCGTGGTATCGACGTCGGTACAGCTGAAATGATCCGTAAGACCATCGTCAGAAAGTCCAGAGAAGAAGGAACCGCTACGATCCTGATCTCTGCTGACCTGAACGAAGTATTGGAGTGTTCCGACCGTCTTCTGGTCATGAGAAAAGGAAAGGTCGTCGCGGCATTCCCGAAAGCCAATGAAGTTTCTGAGGAAGAGCTCGGTGAATACATGCTCGGTCTGAAACAAATGTCTGATAAACAAATGGAGGGTCTGCTATGAAAGGTTCACGTAAAACACAGCTGATCGAATCGATCATGGAAGTCGTCCGTATCGTTGCCGGTATGGCGATCGCATACGGTGTCGCGCTGTTGATCCTGTTCCTGATCTCTGACGATCCTGCATTCATCATCAAACAATTCATTCTTGGTCCGTTCTCTTCTCCAAGACGAATCGGTTCCATCATAAACCTTGCTGTACCGTTCATCATCTGCGGTATCTCCATGTGTTTCATGTATGCTGTCAATAAGTTCAACCTGATCGGCGAAAGTATCTTCATGCTGGCAGGCTGTATCATCACGTTCGTAGGTGTCAAGATCGGTAATTCACTGCCGATGATCGTCATGGTACCGTTGCTTCTGATCATCGGTGCTATCGTCGGTGTCGTACTGGCGTTTATCCCGGCGATCATGGACCGCAAACTGAACGCAAACGTCGTTGTCGTATCCCTGATGCTCAACTCCGTTGTCGCTCAGCTGGCGATCTGGATCCTGAGATACCACATGCGTGATACGACGATCGGCTATACCGCTTCCGAGATCATTCCTGAAAGCATGCAGCTTCCGAACATCTTCGGAAGTCTGAAGATCGGTTCCGGTATCATCATCGCTCTGATCCTCGTCGTCATTGCTTCTATCCTGTTCTTCAAGACATCCTTTGGATGGAAGATGAGACTGGTCGGTGCTAACCCTAGATTCGCAAAGGCTGTCGGTTTCTCCACTCTGGGTATCTCCTTCGCAGCTCAGCTGCTTGGCGGTGCTATTGCCGGTATCGGCGGTGCGACTGAGATCATGAACAGCTATAAGCGTTATCTGTGGATGGCAACGACAGGTCACGGATTTGACGGATTGCTCGTCGCCGTTCTGGCAAAGAAGAACCCGATCCTTGTTCCGATCGGTGCACTGTTCCTCGCCTATATCCGAATCGGTGCTGACGTCGTCAATACTTCCGGTGATATTCCTTACGAATTCATCACAGTCATTCAGGGTATCATCATCCTGCTGGTAGCTGCGGAATCCTTCCTGTCCGGAACCAAGAACAAGCTGATCTTCCGCGAAGTTCAGAAAGAGGAAGAGAAGAAGAAAGCCTTACAGGCAAAAGAGGAGGCAAAATAAATGACAATAGATATTGCTGCTTTCTTATTTGATACGATCAAGATGGCAACTCCTCTGATCTTTGCTGCATTGGCTGCATTGATCAACAGACATGCCGGAATGTTCAACATGGGTATTGAAGGTATGATCCTGTGTGCTGCTTTAGGTGCTGTTACCTTCGCTCATTACGGCGGAAGCATGATAACCGGTCTCTTGGGCGGTATCGCTGTCGGTATCCTCACGGGTCTGTTCATCGGTTTCAGCCACCTGACCGGTAAAACAGACTTGTACCTTACGACGATCGCCTTCAACCTGATGGCGACCGGAGGCACGGTATTCGTCATGTATCTGATGACGGGTGATAAATCCACTACCGGTGCTGCATTCCGTTCCTACCTGGTCCCTAATATCGATATCCCTCTGATCAAGGACATTCCGTTCCTTGGCAAGGTCCTGTCGGGTCACAGTTTACTGACATATCTTGCGTTCGTTTCGATCTTCCTGGTATGGTTCCTGCTGTACAAGACCAGGATCGGATTAAGAATCCGCTCTGTCGGTGAGAACCCGATGGCTGCAGAATCGGTCGGTATCTCCGTCACAAAAGTCGGTTATATCGCCTTCCTGCTCTGCGGTCTGTTCTCCGGTCTGGCAGGTACCTTCCTGTCCATGTCCTGGGTCTCCTTCTTTATGAAAGGCATGACTTCCGGACGTGGTTACATCGGTCTGTCTGCTCAGAACATGGCCAACGGTTCTCCGTTAGGTTCCGCTCTGGTATCCTTACTCTTCGGTGCTACGACATCTCTGGCAACGACGATGAAGTCCCAGACGAAATTCCCGACCGAATTCCTGGATATGATCCCTTATCTGGCTACTATCCTTGCGATCATCCTGACGAACATCTACAAGATCAACAAGAAGCGCAGGATCGAAAAAGGTAAAGCTGCTGAATAACAGTTTAAAAAGCACTCATCCTCTGATGGGTGCTTTTCTTTCATGTGTTAAACGAAAGCCGGATAATTTCCGGCTTATTTCTTATTCGACTCTGTTTACGAGCGCAAGGATATCTCCTTTGATCCTTCCGTTGACATTCAAAGCCTTCTCTCTGGAATCCTGGCAGGTGTAGAAGTAGAACTTGATCTTCGGTTCCGTTCCGGACGGACGGATCGCAAACCAGGAACCGTCTTCCAGGTAGAAACGCAATACATTGGATGCCGGGATATCTTCATATCCGTTGATATAGTCTACGACCTTTTCTACTTTAATCCCTGCGACTTCTGTCGGCAGATTTTCTCTGACATAGGTCATCATCCTCTTGATACGTGCACTTCCTTCGATGCCTTCGAGGATCAGGTTCGGTTCATCTTCTGCATAGTAACCGTATTTCTGATACAGTTCCTGCAGGACATCAAAGAGGGTCTTGCCCTGTTTGCGATAGTATGCAGCAGCTTCCGCTACCAGCATACCTGCGGAAATACCGTCCTTGTCTCTGATCTCCGGAGATGCCGCATAGCCGATGGACTCTTCATAACCGAACAGATAAGTATATCCGTTCTCTTTCAGGAACGGGATCCTTCCGCATATGTTCTTGAATCCGGTCAGTGCTTCGAACATCTTCACACCGTAGGCTTTTGCGATCTCTGTGGACATCGTACTGGTGACGATAGACTTCACCATGGCTCCGTTTTTCGGAAGTGTACCGGCGTCTTTTCTGCCCTCCAGGATGTAATTTACAAGGAGATAACCGGTCTGGTTTCCGTTCAATGGAACGTATTCTCCCTTATCGTTTCTAAGCTCGATCGCGAAACGGTCTCCGTCCGGGTCAGTCGCCATCAGAAGTTCTGCGCCGACTTTTCTTCCCAGTTCTTCGGAGAGCTTGAAGGCCTTCGGATCTTCCGGGTTCGGATAGCCGACAGTCGTGAAGTCAGGATCCGGATCTTTCTGTTCCTCGACGAAACGCCAGTTACGGAATCCTCTTTCATTCATGACAGCTTCAAACGGCATCTTGCCGCAGCCGTTGAGCGGCGTATAGATCAACGGGATATCCAGATCCAGTTCATCATCACCGTCGTGGATCGCCAGTGATTTTACGTGATCGATATATCTGCGGTCATAGCTCTCGTCCAGGACGACGATCTTTCCTTCCTTGACGCATTCGTCAAAGTCAGCCTTCAGTACGCCGTCGAATTCATCGACCTTCTCGATCTCTTCCAGCATGCCGTCCGCAATACCGGAACTGACCTGACATCCGTCTTCCCAGTAAGCTTTGTATCCGTTGTAGTCCTGCGGATTGTGGGAGGCTGTGATATTGATACCGGAGATGGTATGCAGCATCCCGATCGAGTAAGCCAGCTGCGGTGTCGTCCTCAAGGACGGATAGATATAAGCTTTGATCCCGTTGGCTGCCAGGATAGATGCGGTCAGCAGGCAGAACTCTCTGGATTTATGACGGCAGTCATGAGCGATGACGACGCCCTTGTCCATGGCTTCCTGTCCGTGCTTTTTGATGAAGTTGGCGATACCCTGTGTCGCTCTGCCGACCATATAGACATTCATACAGTTGGTCCCGGCTTTCAGCTTTCCTCTGAGTCCTGCCGTACCGAAGGTGATGTACTGATAGAATCTCTCTTCGATCTCCGTTTCATCATCCGCAATGTCCAGCAGTTCCTGATACAGAGGATCGTTATGATCCATCCGTTCCAGCCATTCCTGATATTTTTCTAATGCGTTCATTATGTACTCCTTTTGAATCTCTGATGAGATATTGGTCTATTACTATTATCGCATATGAAAGACGGATCGTGATCCGTCTTAAAACAGTTCCTTGAAGTATTCCTTTAAAAAGGAAGAGACTCCGTTGTGATTGTTGTCACCGCAGACAAAGTCCGCCTGTGTCTTCACATTCTCATCGGCATTGGCCATAGCCACACCGACGCCTGCCCTCTTCAGCATCTCCAGATCGTTCTCACTGTCTCCGAAGGCCATCGTATCCTTGATGTCGATCTCAAGATAGTCAGAGACTCTCTGTAAAGCTGTGCCTTTATTGGCGGTGATACTGTTGATACAGTAGATTTTTCCCTCTGCCTTCGTGAAACCCAGCTCGGGATGAGACAGGATCTGTTCCCTCAGCGGTTCCAGCAGTTCCGGATGATCCGTGAAATCGCCCGTGATCTTGATAATCCCTTTTCCGGAATAATCCTCACTTGGATCGTAGGGTTCATTCGTCCGCTGAAGCGTGCCCAGTCTCGCCGTGAAGAATGCTGAATCTCCCCAGCGGTAGATACAGCGATGAGAATAGGCTCGGAAGACGATGCCGTTCTCATAGAGAATCCGGCACATCTCGTTGACCAGATCCGATGGGACTCCGTCGATACCGATACATTCATCTCCTCTGAAGATATCCGCACCGTTGTTTGTCATATACGGTACATCGATCTCAAAGTGATCCAGTACCTTTTTCAGGAGATCCTTGCTTCGACCGGATACGACCGTGAATTCGATGCCGTTGTCTCTTAATCGGTCTGTGACATCCTTCAGATCCGAATCGATGTTCTTGTGATCGTCAAAGACCGTTCCGTCCAGGTCACAGGCGATGAGTTTAATCATCAAAGGCCTCGTCCAGTTTGGATCTGAGGAAATCGTTGGATTCTTTCAACCAGTCTTCCCATCTTTCCGGATGGTCGCACCAGAATTCACCGTTAAACATCCGTACGCCCATATCCTTCAGGACCTTGATGTCTGTCACATAGTCCGTCAGACCCGTGCCCCAAGGATTGGAGCGGTCCTTCTTCGGTTTCGTTTCCTTGAGATGTGCCGCAACGATATGTCCCTTGCCGGTAAGCAGGTCATCGACGACAGACTTCTCATAACCGTAGTCATGTCTGGCAGCTGCCAGGTTTCCGATATCCGGATAGACGCCGAGATACGGGCTCTGACAGATGTTTACGAACTCCATACCCTTTTCTACGGTATTGATGAAATCGCGGTCCATCATCGTCTCAAAGCCCATGACGACGCCCTTCTTCGCAGCCATGCGGGTCGCGATCTTCAGGTTCTTGATGAACTCGTTCCTGGTATCTTCTCCAGCTTCTTCGTAGTAACAGTCATAGCCTGCCAGCTGGATGATACGGATGCCGATATCGGCTGCGAAATCGATCGCCTTCTCCATGATCTCCATGGCCTTCTCGTGTTTCTCCTTGCCTAAGGATCCCAGAGAATACTTTCTCTGTGCCGAGAAGCACATCGTATAGATCGGCTGTCCGGTCTTTTCGATCGCTTCCTTCAGAGCTTCCTTCTCTTCCTTGGACCAGTAGAGACGGGAGATCTTTTCATCGGTCTCGTCGATCGAGATCTCCATCCAGTCGAAACCCGCTGCCTTGCAGGCCCGTAATTTCTCTTCTAAAGGCAGTTCTGCGGGAACTGCCTTCTCATACATTCCTAAAAGATATTCTCTAGTTCTGCCCATAATAAGCTCCAGGGCCGTGTTTTCTGAGGAAGTGCTTGTCCAGCAGTTCCTGCTGCATATCCTTGACATTCGGATTGACGATCAGTGTCTTCAACGCCATCTCGGAGAGAGCTTCCAGTACGACGGAATTGTGTACCGCATCGAACGGATCCTTGCCCCAGGTGAACGGACCGTGGGAATGGACCAGCACTGCTGGCATCTGATCCGGATCGATCTTTCTCTCTTTGAACGTTTCAACGATGACCTTGCCGGTATTGAGTTCGTATTCACCGCCGATCTCTTCCGGAGTCATATATCTCGTACATGGGATGTTTCCGTAGAAATAGTCACCGTGAGTCGTACCTAAGGCCGGAATATCCTTTCCTGCCTGTGCGAATGCGACCGCATTGATGGAATGCGTATGGACGACACCGCCGATGTTCGGGAAGTTCTTATAGAACTCCAGGTGTGTCATCAGGTCGCTGGAAGGTTTCAGCTTTCCTTCGACCACGTTTCCGTCCAGATCCGTAACGACCATATCTTCTGCCGTCATCTTGTCGTAATCCACGCCGGACGGCTTGATGACGACCAGACCCTTCTCTCTGTCGATCCCGGAGACGTTGCCCCAGGTGAAGATGACCAGGCCGTACTTCGGCAGTTCCAGATTGGCTTCAAATACTTTCTGTTTCAGTTCTTCCAGCATGTTTTATTCTCCCAGATATTTATAGATGGCCGCTTCATTTCTGGTATGGTTGGCAGCCAGGATATAGTCATGACCGTAGGCGTGCAGGACATCCACATTGGCCGGTCCTCCGCCCAGATCGACACGGTCGAGTTTGTATTCACCGTCTTCGTATGTGATCACGAACAGTTCCGCATCCACTCTGCGGATACCGCCGACGAAGCACTTCTTTCCGCCGATCTCATCGAACTTCAGCGCATGCGCAAAATCCAGTTCATACGGATAGCTGTAGACTTCGGTACAGTTGCCATCCAGCTTGTAAATCTTGATCGTATTTCCGTGGAACGGTTCGATCGTGATCATCTCGTCGATGCCGTCGCCGTCGATATCGCCGACTGCTGCTTCGGATGTACGTCCTTCCTTGATCTTGGTGACTGTCCAGTCTTTTCCTTCACACGGAGGATCGATGCGGAAGACGCCCTGATCGGATGCGATATAGCTGCAGTCCTTTCCGTCTTCATGGCAGCGGTAGTAACCATGGTTATGGAACTGACCGTCCATGAGCTGTCTCAGGACGACGTTCTCATTCTCCAGGCCTGCCGGGATCTCACCGACGTAGACCTGTCCCGGTCTCGTCCAGTCTTCCTTGTTTCTCTTGTCTCTGGCGATCGTCGTGACCAGCACGTAGTCTTTTCCTTCGACGTTGTAGATATCGAAACGGTGCAGATACGGAAGATTGAAGACGTCTTTTACCGTCCACTGTCCGTCGACACACTTGCCCCAGACCAGTTTGGAATGAGACGGAGATACCTTCAGATAGAATTCGTTGACGGCCAGGAATTCTCCCGGTCTGTCAGGGAACGGAATGATCGACATACATCCGCCTCTGTCTTCCCACAGATTGACCTTTTCCGTGAAATCCTCACCCATATAGGCATTGCATGGGCTTTCCGGATCTTCACTGGCGAAGAAGATCAGCGGCTTGCCGTCGATGAACATATGGCTGGCGCAGTAGCACCTCTTGATGTCATCCAGATGGATCTTTTCGAACTTCATATTATTCCTCGCTGTATTTCGCTGCGACAGCCAGAACGTCTTCGTCATTCTTGGCATTCAGCAGGTCAGCGACCAGATCGTCGTTAGACAGCATATCAGCCAGCTGCATCATATTGTTCAGATGAGCTTCGGAATCGTTGGATGCCAGCATGAAGAACAGTCTCGCATCCTTTTCCGGATCGTTCGGATCGAAATGGACCGGCTTTTCCGTCTTCATGAAGCCGATACCTGTCTTATAGACACCCGGAGCACCTTCCGTGGAATGAGGCATTGCGATGTTCGGAGCGATGACGATGTACGGGCCGTACTTCTCGACGCAGGCGATGACGGCATCCAGATAGGAATCATCGATGTATCCTTCGTTCTTGAGAGGTACACCGTTTGCCTTGACGGCATCCTTCCAATCATCAAAGCCGTCTTCGTAGCAAGTCAGTTTCTTTTCTACCAGTTCCTTAAGTAACATATTTCCTCCCTATTATTTAAAATATTTTACTGTCTTCATTATAACAAAAAAGCGCTGTCCCTTTCACGGGATAGCGCCTTTGATCGATTTCCTCAATCGTAAGAAGCACTATAGCAGGTATTATTTCTTATCCAGGCCTGCTTCAACGATCTTTTCTTCGATCTCCTGTTCAGACAGCAGATTCTTTAATCCGATGATCTTAACGCCTTTGCCTGACGCATTGGCGAAGTTGTTGACGAAGTTCTGAGATACGAAGACAGCGTCATAGTTGGATGCCATGCTGGAAGCCGCACCGACACTGTTATGATCGACCTGAACATCGACACCGAGTTTCTTGAAGACCTTAGTGATCTTCATCTTGATCATCTGGCTGGAACCCATGCCATTTCCACAGGCTGCAATAACTTTTAACATACTATATTACCTCCATTGTTATTGTCTTATCGGAATCTGTATTCCGTTTAAGAACGATGATTATTCGATCCCCTTAGCTGCCTTGTAGGCATCCCAGTCTTCGACGACCTGGAAGTAGTGTTCCGGATCCTTTCTGTACTGGAGCTGCGGGATGATCAGCAGAGCGACCAGGCATACGACGTAACCGATGATGCCTGCGTATTTCTGCAGTAAGCCACCGACGAGCCATACAGTATCCATATCGAAGTTTCCGTGCCATCCGCCATACTGGTAAGTCTGGAAGACGCTTGCGCAGACTGCACCGCCGAGGACCTGGATGATACCTGAGCAGAATGTCAGGATCGCAGCAGCCTTGAAGCCGGATGCCTTGTTTGCGAAGACGGCGAATGTAGCGTTATCGAAGAATACCGGCACGAAACCTGTGATGATCAGGATCGGGCTCTTGAATACGACTAAGCCGATGATAGCCAGGAACTGACCTAAAGCACCGAAGAAGAAGCCGATGATCGGAGCGTTTGCGGAACCGAAACCGTAAGTAGCGGCACAGTCGACAGAAGGTACAGAACCAGGTAACAGTTTCTCAGAGATACCTGTGAAGGATTCCGTCAGTTCAGCAACGAACATACGGACACCAAGCTGCAGGATGCTGAGGTAGACTGCCATGTTGAATGCAGTCGTCATGACATAGAACGGGAAGCTGTTGAACTTGATGCCGAGGCCTTCCTTCAGGAATGTTGGGCCTAAGACTGTTAACAGGATTCCGAAGAACAGGAGCATCAGAGTGCTGGTCGCAACGACGTTGTCAGAAAAGATAGACAGCCAGCCCGGAAGTTCGAGTTCGTCGAGGCTCTTCGCATCCTTGCCGCCGATCTTCGGAGCGAGTTTGTTGACGAGCCAGACACCGAACATCTGCTGATGACCGACAGCGAAGCCGCCGCCGTCTGTCAGTCTCTGAGTCGGTTCAACTGTCAGGTTAGCGGATACAGCCCAGAATACACCGAGCAGGACACCCATCAGAATGACAGCTGTAACGTCCTGAAGCTGCGGGAAGCAGAAGACTGTCATCCACATAGCTGTTGAGGACTGCTGGACCATGATATGACCGGTAATGAATAAAGTACGGATCTTCGTAACTTTTCTTAAAGCTACCAGTAAGATGTTCAGGAAGAACGCAACCAACAGGCCTAAGAAGACCAGGGAAGTCGTACGTCCGACAGCTTCCAGAGCAGCAGTTGCAGCAGACTGACCGAAGTATGGGTCGATGACTGCAGCGTTAAGGTTGAATCTCTGGTTCAAACCCGCCAGGATTGGACGGAAGTTGCTGACCAGACCGCCGGAACCGACATTGAGGATCAGGTAACCTACAGTCGCCTTAACAAATCCGGCATATGCCTGATAGAACGGTCTCTTTAACAGCAGGTAACCGATCAGAACCAGGAAACCTACGAAGAAGGCCGGCTGAGTGAGGATGTTCGTTTGGAAGAACATCCAGATGCTCTTTAAAAACTCCATAAAAAAAATTTCCCCCTTATCGTGTAGATGGATCTACACCGTTTTTTATACACTCCCTGAAACTCTCTATGAGCGGATACTCCTGTATATCGTTACATGTAAGGGTTACCAAAGGCGTATATTTAAAATATATTATAGATTTATAAAAAAGTAAATCGAAGTCAACATTTTATAACGCATTTTCAGATCTTTATTCATTCATAATAAAATCTGTTTATACTCATAATTTTGTCATTTTACTCCTTATTTGATAGTATTTGACAACTTTCTGAAAACAGTCAATAATTCAATTATATAGGAGGATGCGAAGATGAAGATCGTTGGGATCGGTGATCTGCTGATACCTTCGGAATATATCGGAAACGGTTTTAAACCGTTTGCGGAAGCGGGACATCAGCTGGAGCTCATCGAATGGAAAAGAAAAGATTTTGAAGAACTTCAGAACATCAATCTGAAAGTGGAAAAAGGCGGAAGCGAAGCGTTTGAAACGGAAGACTACATCGTGGATGCGGTAAAGGATGCGGATATCATCATCACCCAGTTCTGTCCGATCGGAAAGAAAGTGCTCGATGCCTGTACACATCTGAAAGCGGTCGGCGTCCTGCGCGGAGGGATGGAAAACATCAACCTGGACCTCTGTAAAGAGAGAGGGATACAGGTCTTCAATACTCCGGGAAGGAATGCGAATGCGGTCGCTGACTTTACTGTCGGTATGCTGCTGTGCGAAGCCAGAAACATCGCCAGAGCTCACAGACTGCTGAAGGAAGGACATTGGGTCAAGGAATACTCCAACAGGGACAGCGTTCCCGATCTCTGTGGCAAGACCGTCGGTATCATCGGCTACGGTGCGATCGGAAGAAAAGTCGCTCAGAGGCTGAGAGCCTTCGATATGAATGTGATCGTCTACGATCCGTATGTGAAAGACATCGAGACCGTCAGCCTGGAAGAACTCTTCGCCAAGGCGGACTTCGTGACCGTACATTCCCGTCTGACCAAAGACAATCAGAAGATGATCACCTATGAACTGCTTTCATCCATGAAACCGACTGCCTACTTCATCAATACCGCCCGTTCCGGACTGGTCGATGAAGACGCACTGGACAGAGTCCTGAGAGAAGGAAAGATCGCCGGTGCAGCGATCGACGTCTTCGAGATGGAACCTCCGACAAAGGACTACAAGTTCCTGAAATACGACAATGTCACCGTGACACCGCACATGGCCGGAACTACGAAGGATGCCTTCACGCATTCTCCGGTCCTGCTGTGTGAGCGGATGGCTGAAACATACCTGAAAGGATAGTTATGGAATACGACATCAAAGGAAAGACCGCGATCGTGACCGGATCGGCAGCCGGACTCGGTGCCGCCATCGTCGAAAAACTGGTCGAAGAAGGTGTCAACATCGTCATGAGCGGGATCCGCAGACATGACGATACACAGGAAAAGCTGGACCGTTATAATCAGACGGGGGTCAAGGTCATCTTCATCGAATGCGATGTCTCCAGAAAGGAAGACATCGACCGTCTCTTCGACGAATCCCTGAAGCAGATGGGACAGGTCGATATCCTGATCAACAATGCAGCCATCTGGCTGACATCCTACATCCGGGACATGTCTGTCGAAGACTTCAAACATACCCTGGACGTCAATCTGGTCGGACCGTTCCTGCTTTGCCAGAGGTTCATCAACTACTGCATCGATAATGGAAGGAAGGGAAAGATCGTCAATATGACCTCTCAGGCCGCCTTCCACGGTTCCACTTCCGGACATGCGCACTACGCTTCTTCCAAGGCCGGCATCGTCGGATTCTCGATCTCTCTGGCCAGAGAAGTCGCAAGATACGGGATCAACGTCAACTGTGTCGCTCCGGGCATCATGGAAAGCAAGATGGTATCGGCCATCGTCGATGATCCTGTCAGAAGAGAGAAATACCTGGAGAGGATCCCGATCGGAAGGATCGCCACTGTTGAAGAAGTCGCAAGAATCGTCCTCTTCCTGGTCAGTTCCCAGGCAGATTATATGACCGGCGCAACACTGGATGCGACCGGCGGCATGCTGATGAGGTAAATATGAAACTGCAGCGAACAAACAATATCACGGAATACATCCGCACATACGGGCTCTGTTCCTATGAGGATCTGTGCGAACAGTTCCATGTCTCGATGTCCACGATCCGCAGGGATGTGGATGAACTGGAGAACCTGGGAGTCATCGAAAAGGTACACGGCGGTGTAAAGATCTCCGAATCCTATCTGCAGGAAGAAGGAAATTCATCTCTTTTCAAATTTGATTACGTCAAGGACCGGATCGCAGCCGAAGCTGCCCGACTGGTCGAAGACGGAGATATCGTCCTTCTCGGTTCCGGTTCGACGGTCGCCCACATGGTCAGTCACCTGAAAAAGAAAAAGAACATCACCCTGATCACCAACAATCTGGCTGTCCTGAACGAGACACTGGACTGCGACTTCAATGTCGTCAGTATCGGCGGCAATCTGGACAAGATCGTCATGTCTTTCGTCGGGATGCAGTCAGCCAGACAGATCAGCGAGCTCAATGCAAACAAGTGCTTCATCTCCTGCAACGGGATCAATCTGCATTCCATCACCAATGTCGTCGATCTGGAGGCAGACCTGAAGAAGGCCGAGATCGCCATCAGCGATCAGACGATCCTTCTGGCAGACAGGAAGAAATTCAATACGATGTCCCTGTACAGCTTTGCGACACTGAAAGACATCGACTGCCTGATCACCGATGAAGCACCGGGAGAAGAATTCGAAGAGCTCTGCAGAGAGTCTTCCTGCAGGCTCGTTGTCGCGAAATAGGAGGATAGGATGAAAGGAAAGATCAGAACGATACTGGGAGACATCGATCCCAGTGAACTGGGATTCACGATGGCTCATGAACACGTCCTGGACGATCCGCGGGTCGGCGGATACATGGACAATGAACATGTTTTGAACGATTACGAAAAAGCCAGGGAAATGCTGGAAGTATACAAGGCTGCCGGCGGTGAAGCCATGGCAGAAGCTTCCACGAAACACTGGGGAAGAAATACGGTCGGTATGGCCGAACTCTCAAGAGAGACGGGGATCAAGCTGATCTGCTGCACAGGCTACCTTTGTGAGAATCAGGTCAATATGGATGAATGGATCGCCGATAAGACGGTCGACGACCTTGTCGAAGAGATGGTGAAGGAAGTGACCACAGGCATGGACGGCACCGGATACAAGGCCGGATGGATCAAGGGCGGTACTTCCTACAACTACATCTCCCGCAGGGAAGAGATGGTCCTCAGAGCGGCAGCGAGAGCCTCCAAAATCACCGGCGCACCGGTCCATACCCACACCAGCACCGGTACGATGGGTCTGGAACAGATCGCCATCATGGAAGAGGAAGGCATGGATCTGAACCACTTCTGTATCGCTCACGTCTCAAGAAACCCGGACTACTGGTATCACAGGAAGATGCTGGAAAAGGGCGTCTACCTGATCTATGACGGACCGGGAAAACCGAAATACTATACAGACGAAGTCCTCGCAAACGTCCTCAGGAAACTCGTGAACGACGGCTACGGCGACCGTCTGATGCTGTCCAACGACATGGGAAAGAGGACCCATCACACCGTCTACGGCTACGGACCGGGACTCACCTACATCAAAAACAAGTTCATCCCGCGTCTTGAGGAAGAAGGATTCGATCCGAAGGATACCCATCGTTTCATGTATGAGAATCCTGCCCGTTTCTATACGATGTATAAATAAGGAGACAGTATGAAGAGACCGTTACTGCAGCTGGCACTGGATGAACTGAGTCTGGATCACGCCTTCGAAGTGCTTTCCACAGGCGTAGATGAAGTCGTAGACATCATCGAATGCGGGACCGTCCTGATCGGTTCCGAAGGAAGGAAAGTCGTCGGGATCATGAGAGACCGTTATCCGAATAAAAAACTGGTCGCCGACTTCAAGATCGCCGATTCCGGAAAAGTCATGGCCGGGATGCTTCTGGACGGAAGACCGGACTACCTGACCGTCATCTGTGCCGCCAATCAGAAAACGATGAAAGCTGTCGTGAAAGAGATCAGAGACCGCGGACTGGATACTGAGGTACAGATGGAGCTTTACGGAAACTGGACTCTGGATGAAGTGGAAGTCTGGAAACAGATCGGGATCCATCAGGTCGTCCTTCACCACTCCGTCGATGAACCGTCCGGATGGAGTCAGAAAGAGATCGAACTGGTAAAGAAACTCTGTGATCACGACATTCAGGTCACCGTGACCGGAGGTATCAATTACGACAGTATCGAACTGTTCAAAGGTCTGCCGATCTTCTGTATCATCGCAGGCAGATCGATCCGTACCGCAGAAGACCCTGTTGCGGAAGCGAAACGGATCAAGGACCGGATCATCGAGATCTGGGGAGAAGAGTAAATAATAAGATGTGTCTCAGGACACATCTTATTATTGTTTCTTCAGATAGATGTTTTTGTAATACCATTCATGACCGTAATAGTATAACGGTCCCGTCAGCAGACAGATCGGAACGATCCACCAGTCGACGGCAAAACGCATACCGTTGAAATCCTTGCTGGCAAACATGTAGATCACCTTCAGGAACAGATAGATCATGAAGGTATAGATCGCAAGCAGGATCAGGAAATACCAGACTCCCGTCTTCCTTCTCAGTTCCCACAGCTGCCAGTAAGACATGTTTTTGATCTCTTCTTCGGTATATGTCTTCTCTTCTTTTTTATCGCTCATAAGATGATTATAGAACAATTGAATGGGAATAAGCAAAATGGTATATTATAAGTACATCACTTCTGTGAGCAGAGGAAAGGGAGCACTGCAATGCTCCCTTTCTGTATGGCTCGCCTGTCCGTGCAGATTTCCTGTTTACGATTTTAACAGTGTAATAAATGATACAGATCACCCAGAATACCAGGTCGATCTCCATACATACACTCCTGCAAGCAAGCCATACGAGATAAAATGAATTCATAAACTTTTACCTCATTATATATTCGCAATCAAAACGGCTTTCCCTGACACGATCAAAACAGTTATACTAGACATATGAAAACGAAATTCCAGATCTCCTACTATCTGAAACTGCTGCTGATACCGGCACTTTATCTCTTCTTCTTCGGCTTCATGATCTATTCGATCATCAGGGGACAGTCGAACGGGCAGAGGTTCTTCAATATCGTTATCCTGCTTCTGGGCTGTGTCGCCTGTGCCTATGAGACACTGCGAATGATGTACGATATCGCAACGAAGCGCCTGACCATCGACTGCAAGCCGGATGTCGCACTGAAGCTGGTATCTTTCATTGAAAAATACGACTTCTTCAAAGCCTTCCCGACTTCCTGTCAGATGATGCGGATGCTGGCGCTGACCGATCTGCGTGAATTCGAAGAAGTGAAACGCTACATCTCGAAACTGGAGAAGGAAGGGATCGAAGACTACGATGTCAATATCACTTCCCGCTATTGTCTGATGCAGGCACAGGGAGAGAGCGGAAACCGCGGCAAGAGCAACGAAGCTTTCAAGCAGCTGATCCGTCTGCGCGATCAGAGGGATCAGAAGGGAAAGAGACAGAAAGGCGCCTTCTTCTTCAACTGGGAAGTCGTCAACGGTCAGCACAAGAACTATGAGGGAGACTCTCAGGGAGCGTTACGTTATCTCGATGATGTGGATGAGTCCAAGATGAACATGCGGGAACTGATGCATTACCTGCTGGCGAAGATGAACGCAGCCGGAAAGACCGGAAACAGCGATCTGTTCGCCCAGTGCAGGGACCGCCTCAGAAACATCGTCGCCAACAACAAACCAATGAAAGACTACATCGAACAGATGTAGTTTTTAAATCCCCCCTTTCCGAAAATCCTCTTTTAAAATAAAATATAATTAAGAGATGCCCATACAAGGAGGAATTCACTATAATGGCAAATGTAAAAGACGTAACCCGTGAAAGTTGGATCCTGAAGACTTTCCCGGAGTGGGGCTCCTATCTCAACGAAGAGATCGAAGAAGCAGTCGTTGAAAAAGGCAAGTTCAAGATGTGGTGGCTCGGCAACACCGGTATCTGGGTCAAATCCGAAGGCAATACCAATGTCATGGTCGACCTTTGGGTCTCTACCGGCAAGAACAGCCACTACAACGCAGACGGTACGATCAGAAAGATCGATCCGGACCATCAGATGGCCAGAATGTCCGGCGCAAGAACGATGCAGCCGAACCTCAGAGCGATCCCATGTGTCATCGATCCGTTCAAGATCAAGAAACTGGATGCACTGCTTGCTTCCCACACTCATTCCGATCATATCGATATCAACGTCGCTGCAGCGATCCTGCAGAACGTCGAGAAACCGATCCCGTTCATCGGTCCGAAAGCTGCGACCGATCTGTGGAAGTCCTGGGGCGTTCCTGAGGACAGATGTGTCACTGTCAGACCGGGCGATATCGTCGAAGTCGGCGACATCAAGATCCATGCAGTCGAATCTGTCGATAGAACGATCCTGATCACTCCGCCTCCAAAGGGATCCATCAAAGGTCTTCCTTGTGACGACATGGATGAAAGAGCTGTTTCCTACATCATCGAAACTCCGGCAGGAACTGTCTACCACAGCGGTGACAGCCACTTCGGAAACATGTACGCAAAACACGGAAACGAATACAAGATCAACGTCGCCTTCGGTTCCTTCGGTGAGAACCCTAGAGGTATCACCGACAAGATGACTTCCAGCGATATCCTGAGAATGGCAGAAGACCTCAACTGTGATGTCGTCATCCCTTATCATCACGATCTGTGGACGAACTTCCAGGCTGACACCAAGGAGATCCTGGTCCTCTGGTACATGAGAAGAAACAGACTCCAGTACAAGTTCAAACCGTTCATCTGGGAAGTCGGCGGACACTTCACGTGGCCGGATGACAAGGACAGGATCGAATACCACCACTACCGCGGATTCGACGATGTCTTCACCGAAGATATCAACCTGCCGTTCCGTTCCTTCCTGTAAGAGACACATAAGCCGTACACCGTACGGCTTTTTTCATACCTGAAATGTTTTATAATGATGATAAGGAAATCAGGAGAAACAATATGAAAAGTATCGTCAAAGAGATCGCCGTCTATCGGACCGGCTGTTTCATCAGCCGAAACGGTACGGTGAACCTTCACAAAGGTCATAACAGTATCGTTCTGGATACATTGCCGCAGACTCTCGATCAGGCTACCCTGACTCTGTCCCTGCCGGAGGACCTTTCCGGTTCCAACGTCCAGGTACAGAGACCGGATCAGGAATGGAAGGAAGGGATCACGGAGGAGCTCGAACACAGGATAAAAGAGATCTCCGATCGGATCGACATCAAGAAGGCACAGATCGAGATGTGGAAGACGAATGCGGACTTCTCAGCCCGGGAATCATTGAATGTGGATGAGATGTCTTCCTACATCGAAAAGCTGCCGGAAAGGCTGGAATCGATCTATACGCAGATCGGTAAACTGGAGAAGGAACAGAAAGCTCTGAACAGACAGCTGAAAGAGAAAAAGAAAGACGTCAACGTCGTACTGGTCAAAGCCGATATCGAAGCTCCGGAAGACGGAGACTATCCTTTCGCATTGCGTTATCTCGATCACAACGCGGGCTGGTATCCGATCTATGAGATCCACACCACGGAAGAGAACGATCTCAGTATCCTTCTGAAAGGAATGATCACCCAGAATACACAGGAAGATCTCTCACGAGTAAAAGTCAGCCTCTATACCGGAAACCCGATGGCCTCCGGAGATATCCCTGTCCTCTATCCGAACAAGGTCGATTTCTATCAGGAGCCTCAGATCAACGGCGGCAGGATGATGATGAAGGCGGCCATGTCGATGAACTATGCCATGGACGAAGAAGCCATGGCAGAACCGATGATGGACGAAGATGCTGCAATGAGAGATGTGGCGCCGGTCTACGGATCCTCTTCCGAGGAAGATACGATGACCGAATATGAACTGTCCGGACTCTGGGACATCGCTTCCGGCAAGGAGATCAGTATCAACATCGAAACGAAGAACGTTCCTTGCCGCTACCACGTCATCGCCGTACCGAAACTGGACAGCTGCGGCTATCTGGCGGCAGAAGTCAAAACGGCTGATATCGAAGAACTGATCAGCACATCTGCGAAGGTCTATCACAAAGGTACCTACATCGGTGAAATCTATGTGGAACCGGATCTCTCCAAAGACAATTACGATATCTCTCTGGGCAGAGATGAATCCATCCGCCTGAAGAGGGATCAGAAGAAGAAATATACTTCGAACGTCCTCCTGAAAGGTCAGAAGAAGACCGAATACGAATACGAGCTTAAGATCACCTCTTCCAAAAACAAGAACTGTTCCGTCACATTACTGGATCAGATCCCGGTCTCCGCAGATAAATCCATCGTGATCGATGAAGTCGCTCTCTCCGGAGCAAAAAAGGAAGAAGACAGCGGAGAGCTCACCTGGGAGTTCGATCTGGGACCTTCCGAGACCAGGACCTTCTCTCTCGCCTATAACATCTCCTGGCCGAAGGACCGCAAACTCAACATATGAAAAAGATCGTATTCGTCTCCCACTGCATCCTGAATACCGCATCCAAGGTCGTCCTGTACAATCAGGAAGAGATCGATGCGGAAGAAGATCTGCGTCTCCGTTTCCTGAAGAAAGCACTCGAAAACGGAGTTCAGATCATCCAGCTCCCCTGTCCGGAATTCACCCTCTACGGTGCCAGACGCTGGGGCCACGTCTCCGATCAGTTCGACAATCCGTTCTTCCGGAAACACTGCCGGAAGATCCTGGAACCGATCATCGATCAGTTGAAGGAATACCTGCAGAACGAAGATATGTTCGAAGTACTGGGAATCGTCGGGATCGACGGATCCCCGAGCTGCGGTGTCGACTACACCTGTTACGGGGACTACATCGGAGCCTTTGACGGAAGGAATGACCTGGAAGAAGTCCTGTCTACCTGCCGTCTGGACAAAGGAAAAGGCATCCTGATGGATACCCTGTGTGAAATGCTGAAAGAAAACGGTCTGGAGGAAAAGGTAAAAGTAAGATCCCTCTTCGCTCCGGAACCGGAGAAATGTCTGGAACTGCTTAGATAAGGGAATAGATCTCGTGGAGGTCGGCGATCACATGATCGATCCGGTAGCCTTCCGGGATCTCTTTCTTTTCCGGGTCGTACCAGCAGGTCACGACCCCCGCATTCATTCCGCCTTTGATGTCGCTTGTCAGCGAATCGCCGACGATCACGATCTGTGACCGTCTTTTTTCTTCTACCGTTTCAAATACCGGTCCGAAGAATTCGATGTTCGGCTTCTCATAGCCGATCTCTTCCGAAAGGAAGATGCCGTCCATCAGCTGATCGAAACCCGACAGTTTCAGTTTCTTCGTTTGCGCGATGACCGTTCCGTTGGAGACGACGTACTGTTTCACCTTCCCCTTCAGGCTCTTGACGATCTCATAGCTGTCATCCCGATAGACGATCGTATCGCCCAGTGCCAGCTGATATCTCTGATTGAACTTTTCTGCCAGATCGGGATCGATCCCGTATTCCCCGAAGAACTGACGGAACCTCCCGTTCAGTACTTCCGGTTTCGTGATCTCGTTGCGTTCCAGTCTCTGCCACCAGATCTCGTTGATGAAGGAATAACGCGCGATCATCTCGTCCGTACATTCTCCCAGTCCGAATTCTTCAAACAGGTTCCGGACGGCCGCCTTCTCCGCTGCCTTGAAATCCAGTAGAGTCCCATCCACATCCCAAAGTATCGTCGTGATCATACAGCCACCTCTTTTTCAACATTATACCGAAAATCTGATAAGATTATGGATATGAAAAAGTTCCTCAAACAGATCCTGATCCTCATCCCGTCCGTGGTCACGCTTGCCCTGGGTATTTCCTTAAGTGTGACAGCCGGGATCGGTTCCGATGCGAACGCATCTCTTCAGTCCGCCATCTCGAATCTGACCCGGATCCCGGTCGGTACGATCGTGTTTCTGTACAATATCATCATCCTGATCATCTTCTTCCTGATGAAGAGCCGTTTCATCGGTGTCGGATCGATCGTTATGGGTTTCTTTCTGGGTCCCTTTGTCAACGTCTTCACTTCCCTGCTGACACCGATCGCTCCATCTTCCTTTTTCGGAAAACTGATCTTCTGTCTCCTGGGCGTGTTCTTCCTGTCTCTGGCCCTGTCCTGGTACATCCCATTGAATTACGGACTGCAGCCGGCAGACATGCTGATACAGACGATCGCCGATAAGACGAAACAGTCCTACGGGACCGGCCTGGCTATCTACAGTATCCTGATCCTGGTGCTTGCCTTCCTGCTGAGAGGACCGATCGGGATCGGGACGATCCTGAACGCCCTGCTTCCGGGAAAGATCTGCGACCTGCTGATCCCGATGTTCTCCAAACTTCAAAAGAAGATCCTGTGAGGATCTTCTTTTTTTATCATTCTTTGACTGTCGTATGTTTCTTCGGGAAGATCTCTTCCAGAGGCCATGTCGTCATATTGTGATACATGTCCTGCCACTGCAGGATCTCGTAGTTGCAGCTGGTCGCAAAGATCTCCAGCAGTCTTGCGATCTCCTTCTTCGTCTTGTGGGCACAGAGCCGGTTGACGATCGCGATCTCGTTCTCGGTCTTCTTTATGTATTCATCGGATACGTAATAGGCCAGCCACTGATAATACATGTTGTCATGATCCAGAGTACACTGACTCAGCAGATCTTCTCCGAAGTAGCGGTACAGGATGTTGCATGGGAACAGAGCCATCATCGTCTTGGCCAGATCGCCTTCATGCGCGATCATCAGCTGATACGCCGTATAGCTCCTCTTTCCTTCCGCTTCGATGACCGCATCCATCTCTTCCACGCTCATCTGCAGCTGATCTGCCCAGTAGGTCCGGTTCATCATCACCGTGCTCTCCATCGTGTTCTTGACGATGGAATACCAGACCTCCATATCCTCATAGCTCTCGCACTTGCTGAAGCCGACGGCCCAGCAGCGCGTATAGTCCATCAGATACTGATAGTTCTGTTTGATCTGAAAACGCATGCGTTCCAGGGACATCGTCCCATGGAGGATGTCCTGCATATGATCGGTATTCTCGATCACCGGTGCGACTTTCTTCAGGATCGGCACCAGGTATTCTTCATAGAAGTTCATCTCAGATCCCCTCTTCGATCAGATATTCGATCGCCTTCAGTGCGATCTCGATCGTATGGTCGTTCATGGAACCGTAGGCCATCAGAGCACCCGCTCTGGCACCGCGGATCTGGGAGACGACGAACAGGGTCGAAGCTTCCATCTCGCTGGCCATGACGCCCGCTCTCTTCCAGGCTTCCCAGCGGTTGACCAGTCTCTGATCGTCCGGCATGGAGTGCGGATCTGTCTGTCCATAGAAGGCATCCTTGGACTGACCGATCCCCTTCGCAAAGTGATAGCCTAGATCTTTCGCCGCTTTCACCAGGGCGTTGGTCACATCGAGATCCGGAACGGCCGGATATTCGATCGGGATGTAGTGGACTGTCGTTCCCTCATCGCGGATCGCTCCTGTCAGGATGACACCTTCCAAGGTCTCATCAAAGCTCTCGTCGCAAAGTCTTCCGCAGGTCCCGACCCGGATGAAGACTTCCGCTCCGCAATGGATCAGTTCTTCGATGGCGATCGCCGTAGACGGACCGCCCATACCGGTCGAGGTGACGGAAACTTTCACTCCGTTGAGATAACCGGTCCAGGTCTTGTGTTCCCGGTTGTGTGCGACCAGTTTCGCATCCTTGAGGCTCTTCGCGATGATGTCGGTACGGAACGGATCTCCCGGTACCAGGACATACTTTCCGATGTCGCCTTTCTTGCAGTGAATGTGGTACTGCAGTCCTTCCTCATTCAGGACTTCCTTGCTTTGAATCGCCATATCTTTTCCTTTCTCAGAGACTGTGACCCTTCTTCGGTCCCAGCAGATAACGCAGTTCGGCACCCTTGGAGATATTTCCTTCCACCTTCAGCTGTCCGTTTACGTACAGACGGTCAGCGGAAGCTCTGCCGACAGCCATCTTATACAGATTGTCCAGGGTCGTTGCGATCTTGACGTGCGCATCCGCATAGTCATACGGCTGCATCTCCATCCCCTGTTTCGTGATCTTCACATAGAATGTTCCCTCACCCGGTCCTTCGATGCGGATCTGGGCGATATTGATGTAGTCATCGTTCTGTTTCGCCAGATATTCGTTCCGGTCTTCTTCCAGATCGCCGTAGATCACTTCCAGGATCTCGTAGGCATCCTTGAAGGTCACATTCGGATCGCTGCCGCTGCCGCAGATATCGGAATACATCTTGAGATAGGCCTGTGCGGATTTATCCCAGGAAAAGTCCTTGCGCATACAGCGGTCCTTGATCTTCTCAAAGACACTGTGTTCCGCAAAGTATACCTTGATCGCTGCATCCACCGCCAGCATCATCGATTTTGAATTGTACTGCGCAAAACTGAAACCGTCGCCGATCCCGTCAAAATCGGAATAGGCTCTGACGGTATCCTTCAGACCGCCCGTCTCATGAACGATCGGAACGGTCCCGTAACGCATCGCCATCATCTGTGAGAGACCGCACGGTTCGAATGCGGAAGGCATCAGATAGAAATCTGCTCCCGCAAACACCTTGGCCGCCATCTCTTCGTTATACCGATCGGAGAAACCGAACTGTCCTCTATAACGGTCCAGACAGCTGTAGAAGTAATCGACATACTTCCTGTCTCCCTGTCCGAAGATGATCAGCTGAATGCCCTTCTTCATCATCTCTTCCAGGGATTCCCGGATCAGATCGACGCCTTTCTGTTCCACCAGTCGGGCAACGACAGCGAACAGAGGCCATTTTCTCTCTTTTCTTAATCCGAAGGTCTCCTGAAGGTAGGCCTTGCAGACCTCCTTTCCGGACTTGTCTTCCATCGTGAAGTGACAAGGGATCCTCTCATCCTTGCCCGGATCGTAGTGATCCGGATCGATGCCGTTCAGGATACCGTACATCTTGGATTCGATGAGATCGCAGACGCCTTCCAGTCCTTTGCCGAAGGCCGGTGTATGAAGTTCTCTGGCATAGGTCGGAGAGACCGTCGAGACCGCATCCGCCATCAGCATCGCACCCTTCATCAGGTTGACGTCCGATCTTCCCTGATACTCATAGGCCAGTCCGCCTTCATACCATCCTTCATCCAATGCGAAGGTATCTTTCAGTTCCTTCTTTCCGAACTGTCCCTGATAGGCGATGTTGTGGATGGTGTAGACCGTACGGATGTTGCGGTAGTCCGGACGCTTTGCCTGATCGTCTTTCAGATAGATCACCGACAGGGCACTTTCCCAGTCGTTGCAGTGAAGGATGTCAGGAACGAAATCCAGACGGTCCAGCACTTCGATGACGGCCTTGGAGAACCATGCGAAACGGTATTTGTCGTCATCGTATCCGTACAGTTTGTCCCGATCGAAGAGACCCATATTGTCGATGAACCAGACCGGTACACCGGACAGTTCTCCCCGAAGCAGTCCGCAGTACAGTTTATCCTTCCCCAGACTCACTTCAAGAGAACCCATATCCTTCAGTCCTTCGCTGAACCTCTCTCTGACACAGCGGTAATAAGGTGTGATGATCTCCACTTCATTGCCGGTCTTCTGCAGGGCAGGAGGCAGAGAAAAAGCGACATCCGCCAGTCCTCCCGATTTCGAATATGGTGCGCATTCGCTCGTTACAAACAGGATCTTCATGATAAATTCCTTCCGTTTAATACATTAAACTATCTATTACTATCATACCCTTAATTTTCTCATCTGTCCCGCAAAGCATTATATAATGTTGACAAAGAAACGAGGAAAGTCCATGGAATTCGATCTGTCAAAAAAATACTGTTTCTACTTCAATGAGATCTCCAGGATCCCAAGGGGAAGCCGCAACGAGAAAGCCGTCAGCGACTATGTCGTTGCCTTTGCGAAGGAACACGGCCTGCATTACATCCAGGACGATACCTGGAACGTGATCGTCGATGTGCCCGCATCTCCGGGATATGAGAACAGTGAGACCGTCCTCTTGCAGGCACATATGGACATGGTCTGCGAAAAGAATAAAGATGTCGAACACGACTTCGAAAAAGATCCGCTCGATCTCTACGTCGATGACGGATGGCTCTATGCCAGAGGGACCACACTTGGTGCCGATGACGGCATGGGCGTCGCATACATGCTGGCGATCATGGACGATCCGTCTCTGAAACATCCGCCTCTTCAGTGTGTCTTCACCACGATGGAAGAGATCGGACTGCTCGGTGCATTGAACCTGAAACGGGAATACTTCCATGGCACACGCTATATCAACCTGGATGAAGGCGGAGAAGACTGTACCTGTACCACTTCCTCCGGCGGAGCCAGGACCGTCATGTCCAGGAAACTGTCCTATCTTCCGAATGAAGACCCGACCTTCCGTCTTGAGATCCGCGGACTGAAAGGCGGACATTCTGCCGGACGCATCCATATGGAACTTGGCAATGCGATCCTGTTAGGCGCAAGAGTCCTGGAAAGACTCTGTCGGAAATATCCGGATATCCGTATCGCCGATTATAACGGCGGGCTCAAATTCAACGCGATCCCGAGAGAAAGTGACATCGTCTTCACAACAAAGACGGATCTCGATCTATTGAAAGAAGAAGCGGAAGAATGTTTCACCGAGATCGCTGCCGAACTTCAGTATTCCGATCCGGGCTTCCACGGAAAGATCGCACCTGTCGAAACGGCCGATCAGGCTGTATCCGCGGAAGAGACGAAGCAGATCCTGCAGTTCCTGAACGTCATTCCGAACGGCCTCCTCCATCACTCCATGGCGATCGAAGGCCTCTCCACCGCATCCCTGAATGCGGGTGTCATCCATATCGATGACGGCGTATTATATCTGGATGACTTGATCCGTTCTGCCGCAAAGTCACACGGCGATATGATCATCCATCAATTGGAGATCCTCAGCCCGCTTTTCGGTTTCGATTTCGAACTGTCCGACCGTTATCTCGGCTGGGACTTCGAAAAGGAGTCTGCGATGCGCGAGATCCTGCGCGGTGTCCTGAAAGACAAGGGCATCGAGATGAAGGAAGTGGCGATCCATGGAGGCCTGGAATGCGGGGTCTTCAAGGGGCTGATCCCGGAACTCGATATCATCACCTACGGGCCGATCTCCGAGAATGCTCACACACCGGACGAACGGCTCGATCTCGCATCCTTCGACCGTGCCTACGAGAACCTTCTCACGGTACTGGAGAGATGTAACTGAACAGGAGGTAAATCATGCTCTTTCTTATCATCGCAGTCATCATCCTGTGCCTGATCATCGGGCTCATGTCCTCGGCCTTTTCATTCACCGGATCTCTCATGAAGACACAGACGGAGAGATACAACAAGCAGAAAGAGGAACGAAAGAAAAAAGACGCACTGCACGATGCGCTGAAGACCTACGGTACAGGCAAACATTAAAAAGGCGAACCGTTATATGAACTTGTCAACAGAAAGTAGACAGTTCTAAAAAGTCAGTCTGAAGCCCTGTGAGAGCGTATGCTCCGCAGGGCTTTTGTAATTGAGCTTATACATGGGTCTTTCGTAGTTGTAGTAATGTATGTA
>Ga0256405_10000564_pt1 | contig 121562 bp, 105 predicted proteins | sample RumenRJG_02DNA_FD_189096 | JGI IMG/M metagenome (GOLD analysis project Ga0256405, IMG submission 189096) | Bovine rumen microbial communities from Lethbridge, Alberta, Canada - RJG_02 | ecosystem: Host-associated > Mammals > Digestive system > Stomach > Rumen | place: Canada: Alberta...
ATTACTACAATAACAAAAGAATTCAGGCAAAAACAAAATGGATGCCACCTGTACAATACAGGATAGCATCCATGTGTTCCGCCTAGTTCATAAATATGTGTCCAGGATTCTGGGTACATATCAAATCACAGTGCATGGCATGGCTTTTATAATAATAAATAAAGAAGAATGATTATGTAAAAAAGGAATCTTTACCACATTGAATTATTTTACGGCACCTGTAATACCTTCTGCAAACTGTTTCTGTAATACAAAGAATACAACAATTGTTGGAATTGAACAGAATAAAACACCCATCATAAGTACTCCATAGTCAATTGTATATCCTGCTGATAGATTGGCAATTAGCATTGGCATTGTTTGTGCACTATTATCTAACATTACTACTTTTGGCCACATGTAAGCGTTCCATGCATTCATAAAAGTAATAACCGCTGCTGCTGCATATGTCGATTTCATAATTGGCATATACATTTTGTAAAAGATTTTAAACTCACTCAATCCATCTATTCTAGCAGCTTCCATGATAGAGGTTGGAAAGTTTCTTGAATTTTGTCTAAACATCATTATCATAAATGGTGTTGAAATACTTGGTAAAATGAATGCCCAAACAGAATTTAATAATTTCATTGAAGACATCATTTTAAATAATGGAATCATTGTTGCAACCTGTGGAACCATCATTGCAAGTAATAAGATTGCAAATAGTTTATCTTTTCCTGCGTCATGATATAATTCAAATCCATACCCTGCTAATGAACAAATCAATAAGCAAAGAACTGTCTGTACAATCGCATAAAAGAACGAATTACCAAGTGCTCCCCAAAGGTCCTGACCTTCTAATAATTTTCTCATATTTTCGGCAGCCTTCATGCCGAATACTATTTTTCCTCTAGCCACATCTACTGTATCATTTGTAGCTGCTGTAATCATCCAATACAATGGAAAAACCGAAATAAATGATACTATAATTAAAAATATGTAACTAGGGATAAGTCTCATTTGTATAGCTGAAATTCTTTTTTTAGTCACGAGTATCACCTACTTTCAAATTAATTGCAGCAAGTACAGCTACTAATACAAATACGAAAAATGACATTGCTGAAGCATATCCAAAGTTCGCAACTCCCTGTCCAAACGAATTGTTATATATATAGTGTGACATAGTAATTGTTGTATTTGCTGGTCCACCTTTTGTCAAGTTTACGGATTCATCAAATAATTGAAGTGTACCATTAATTGACATAATAAATGTCATGATGATTGTAGGTTTTAGTAGTGGAACTGTTATATGCCAAAAAGTTTTCCAGCCATTTGCACCATCGATTTTTGCAGCTTCATATACTGAATACTCTATGTTTTGCAAACCTGCTAAGTAAAATACCATATTATATCCTGTCCATCTCCAAATTAATGCAAGTATTATTACAACTTTTGCACTAGATGGTGTTCCTAAAAAATTATAATTACTATGTAATATTCCAATTTTAACTAAAATACTATTAATTAAACCTTGTGTTGCAAATAATGATTTAAAGATCAATGCATATGATACTAATGATGTTGCGCATGGTAAAAACACGCATGTACGAAAAATACCTCTAAATTTGATATCTCTGTTATTTAATATCTGTGCTAACAAAATAGCAAAAATTAACATTATTGGAACTTCTATTATTAAATATAAAAATGTATTTCCAACTGATCTTAAAAACAAATCATCTGAAAACATTCTAGTATAATTTCTAAAAAGCGGTTTAGACCAAACCATATCGGCACTTGATCCTGTTTTAAATGATGTTATTAACGCCTGAAACATTGGATAAAAACTCATTATAGTTATAAACAACGTTGCAGGTGTTAAAAATGCCCATCCAGCAGTGTGTTGTTTAGATGTAACCGTTCTTTTTTTTCTCATTTTAATATGGTTCTTACTGTTTTTCATATTTTTTGTACCTGTATAGCTTGCACTTAGCGTTTTACTACCCAAAGATTATGCCCCCTTTTAAAAAAGGGAATTGTTAATCTAGTAATCATTTTAACAATTCCCCTGAATTGAACTCTTTTAACTATTTATCCATAGCAAACTTAACTTGTTTTTCAGCATCCTTTAATGCATCATCTGTTGATGTACCATTAATGATATTCTGAATTGCTGCTGCTACTTGTTCTCTACATACGTAGTGGAAATCACTTTGTTCTACAACTTTAACTTTTGCACTCATTTCTACAATCTTTGAATAAATTGGCTGATCTCCAAAGTATTTAACACCTTTGTTGTAAACTTCTGATTTACCAGCTGAGATACATGTTGTGATAACTCCACCATCTTCAAGGGCTTTATCGTATGTCATTTGTTTTCCTTCTCCACCGCCAAATGTGTAAGCCAAGAAATCCTTAGCTAAATCCTGTTTTCTACAGTTACTTGTAATATATAATGAAGAACCACCATTTGAGGCATATCCTTCTTCACCGCTTAGTGTAGGCATTGATGTAATAGCCCACTTACCTTCGTTTTTCTTAACCTGTTTAATAGTTGGAATAATCCAGTTTCCGTTCATAACGCCACATACCATATCTCCAATAATTGTTTGATCTGTATAATCAGACCAATCATTAGCAAGATATAAAACATCTTTTTGTTTCATCTCTACGATTTTGTCAATTATCTTTTTAACTGTATCATTTTTAATTAAATTAACTTTACCATTTTCAAATTGAGAAACACCTTCTGCCTGTAACATCATGTATGGTAAGTCATTACCTGCACCATCCATTGAAAGTAAATATTTACCAGTTTTCTTATGTACTTTTTCACCAATCTCAATGAATTTGTCCCAGGTTACTCCTGTTAAATCATCAATTGTATATCCGCACTCTTTTAATAAATCTGTTCTGTAAGCACATACTACTGTTCCATTATCAACTGGTACTCCATAATGTTTTCCTTTAATAGTTGAATATGATAATTTTTCTTCTCCAAAATCTGCCCATTGAACATCAGATTTATCAAGATTTACCCATGCTTTAGGATAATCTGTTACATATTTTTGAAAATAATGATCCTGGAATAAAACAATATCTGGTAATGTTGTAAAATCACCTGCTGAGCCTGCTGTTGTAATTGCAGTTTCTACATCTGATGATTGTGACTGCTCAATAATATTTAATTTAAACTTCGGATTCTTTTTTTGGTATGCTTTTTCTGCAGCTTTTAACGCTGGAATATTAAAGTTTTTGTCCCAGGCATATACTGATAAAGTATTTTTATCTTCCTTAGTAACATCAACTTTTGATACTTTTTTGCCATTCTTTTTGTCTGAACCTGAAGCTTCCCCTGAACCACAAGCTGCTAAAGAAGCTAGCATTGCACCTGTTAAAATAACTGAAATAACTTTTCTTTTCTTCATATAGTTTTCCTCCGTTCCCCTCTGTTTTCGCAATTTTTAGTTATCTTGACGAAAACCTTATAACTTTTCCTTTTCTTTATAGTTATTTTAACAGTATTATTTAAATTAATGTAACCGTTAACATACAAAAAAAGTGCATTTTCAACTATATTCTATTTTTGTTCTTTGTATATATTCTTTGTTTTTGTTTCTATTTCGTTGTTTTTTTATTATTTCTACTTTCTTTTTATAATTCTTTTACTATTTAAGTATGTCACGATAAAATATGTAACATAAATCACAATAATCCAAGCAAAAACAACTAAAACTGTACACATATTAAGATTAGAATTTGATGCAACAAAAATTTTATTTGAAAATTCAATACCAAAAATACAATGAATCAATGCAATGACGAGTGGCATCATAAAGAAAATGAATCCTTGCTTAAATAGTGACGCATTAATCATTTTTTCATCAGCTCCAATTCGTCTAAGGACATCATATCTTCCAATACTGTCTGTGTTATTTGCTAATTCTTTTAAAGCTAAAAGTGCAACAGATACTATTAAACAACCTCCACCTATATAAAAGCCAACAAATACTACAATTACACCAATACTAACTGATTCATCAAGCATCGTGGTTCTTAAGTTTACAATTCTAAAACCTGTCATCATTTCCAAATTATCTTTAAATTTGTCAGTAAAAGCACGATCTATCTTTCTTTTTACATCAGTAGAGTTTGCTTTATAATTGCCTACTAAAACTTCATAAGAAGGATTACCATTATTTTCTACAATATAATATTTGCCCGAATTACCTAATCTCTCAAGATAATTCTGTTTTTCTTCGTCTGTTTTTTTACTGTTTATTTCATTAATGGCATTATTTATGAAGTCCTCGTTTCTTTTAGCTATTGCCTTATAAAGTTTGGCATACATTTCATCTGATACAATAATTGCTCCTGAAGAATCCGCTAAACTATTTTCTGTAGTTACTCTTCCATATTGAATATGCTTGTATTTAGGTGTCACTTCAATTCCACAAATTGGTATTTTATTTAACTCAACTTCATCAAGTACTGCCTTCTGATAATTCTCTTTACCTGAGTAAAAAAGTACAACATACTCATCATTTTTTACAGAAACCTGTCGTGACTCTGTTATTTTTGCAAGTTTGTTATATTCACTTTGCTTGTAAATATTTTTAAACAAAGAAAATGAATATCTATTATCATTTCTTTCAGCAAGTTTATAATTTGGATCACTAGATAAACTCTTTGTATTTATCTCCAATGGGCCTCTGTTATCTACCCAGCTTATTGGTCTGACTATTGCATACTCTTTAACATTATCAAAATATTTGCTATCAAGCTTGTTAATTTTTTCTTTTATGCCAAGTCTCTGAAATGCGTATTTTTTTTGTCGTTTTTTACTATCTTTTTTAATAATATCTTTATATTCTTTATCATTTTTATTGACTTCATCATTTAAAAGATCATCAACATTTTGTTGACCTTCACGCAATGTTGAATTTGAAATTTCTATGTCAAAAGGCATAATCTTTCTTGCTTTATTTGATAAATCTTGTTTTAAAGAAAAACCTGTCGCTGTAATACACAAAGTTACAAATAGTAAAATACAAATAATTGACATTGCTACTACATTTGTATTAATTTGATAGCTTAACTGTCTATAGGAAAAACTGTTAAGGTTCCTATAATAAATATTAGATTTATGTATTAAAATTCTTAATGCAAAACCTGCTACCGACCAGAAAAACATCAATGTACCGACACAACCTAAAATAATCGCAACAAGAAGTTTAATTTCAATATTTGATGTAAATGAATCTGAGAAACAATCAACTAATGCTATATGATATGCAATGCCTAATACTATAATTGATAACATAAAAACTATAATACTTGGCCATATTCTTTTTATTTTTATGCTTTCTGATTTGCGATTTTCATATAACATATCAATTAATTTGTATCTACCGATTTGGAAAACATGAAAAACAATATCTACCAAGAAAATAATTCCAAAGCAAATCATTGTTTTTATAATTGCATGTTTCGAAAGAACAAATTCAAATTTTGTCATATCTGCTTCAAATAAACCTGCAACTAATCCACTAACAAAATATGAACCGAATATTCCTACTAACAATCCAACAACAAGTGAAAACAATCCAATTAATAGATTCTCTCCTACTAAGATAAATGAAACCTGTTTTTTGCTCATACCTAAAGTAAGATAGATTCCAAATTCATTTTTTCTTCTTCTTATTAAAAATCTACTTGCATAAATTATTAAGCATCCAAAAATAACTGAAATAAAATAACTCAATATATTTATTACGCTCATAAGAGTTTCTATCAAATTAAAACTACTTGCGTTCATCTTCATTATTGCACTTTGCGAGTCTAATGAATTGAATAAATAAAACATTGAAACACCAAGTGCTAAAGTCATAAAATAAACAACATAATCTTTGATTCCGGACTTTATGTTTTTGTATGAAAGTTTAAATAACATCACTTACATCTCCTCCTAATAATGCAATAACATCTATTATTTTGTTAAAGAAAACATTACGTTTATCATTACCACGATTAATCTCATGGAAAACTTCGCCATCTTTAATAAAAATAACTCTATTTGCATAACTTGCACTAAAGGCGTCATGAGTAACCATTAAAATAGTTGCATCATTTTTTTCATTTAATTCTCTAAACTGACTAAGTAACATTGCTGCAGATTTTGAATCAAGTGCACCTGTTGGTTCATCTGCTAAAATCAATGATGGTTTATTTATAATTGCTCTTGCTGCTGCAACTCTTTGTTTTTGACCACCTGATAATTGATAAGGATACTTTGGAAGAATTTCTGTTATTCCAAGGATTCCGGATATCTCAGCAATTCTTTCTTTTATAATATCTGGCTTGACTTTTTGAATAGAAAGTGCAAGTGCGATATTTTCATAGGCTGTAAGCGTATCTAACAAATTAAAATCCTGAAATACAAATCCTAATTCATCGCGCCTGAATTTGTTTAATTTATTTCCTTTTAATTTTGTAATCTCTGTACCATTTACAACAATACTACCTGCAGTAACTTTATCAATTGTTGAAACAAGATTCAATAAAGTAGTTTTTCCACTTCCTGATGATCCCATGATAGCTACAAACTCTTTTTTTTGAACTTCAAGCGAAATATCTGAAATAGCTTTTGTTAAACATGATTTGTTTCCGTAATATTTTTTTATGTGATCGATTTTTAAAATTGTTCCCATTTTGGTCCTTTCTCCAATTAATCAATTGGTAAAAATATTTTATGTTCTTTTTTATACACTTCTTTGTTTTTTAATCTTACATGCATATAATAAGCTATTTCAAAGTTTTGGTCGCAATTTTAATATTACTTAACATTACAAATTTGTAATATTCATATATTGATTCTTACCAAAATATAATATTACTTTTGTATACTCGTGTTTCACTGACTCAATCTCAATTTTATGTCCTAACGATGTGATAAGTTTTTTAACGATATAAAGCCCAATTCCTGTGGACTTATTAAAGACTCGCCCATTTTCTCCTGTAAAACATTTTTTAAAAACATTAGATAAGTCTTTTTTATCTATTCCAATCCCATTATCTTCTATTTCCAATCTGATTAAATCTTTTCCATCTATTGCAGTGATTTTAATATACGAATCATTCTTAAGCTCATCTGAGTATTTAATACTATTATTAACAATTTGGTTAATTATAAAAATCAACCATTTTTTATCTGTTAATACCTCTATATCATTTACATCAACAGATAACGATATATCTTTTTCTAGCAAATCATCTTTATTATTTAAAGCAACTGCTTTTATTATTTCTCTCAATTTACAACGCCCAAAGATATAATCACTTTCTTTGTGCTCTGAACGAGTATAATACAAAACCTGTTCAAGATATGTATCAATTTTTTTTAATTGCTTACTTATCTTTTTATAGTTTGTCATCTCGTCTATAGTATTATCACTATTTAGACCATTTTTACACATTATTACTGCACTCGCTAAAGGGATTTTCACTTCATGAACCCACATTTCTATAAATTCTTTGTATTCTTTGACTACTCTTTCATAATAACTGACATGATCACACATAGATTTGTCAATATCATAAATCCATTCTGAAAATATTTTTCCTTCATAATAGTCTGTTTCTTCTAGTAATTCTGTAACTAAATATTTTTCATCTAATGAATTCAACATATCTTCTGTTTTTTTAAAAAATTTTCTTTTCTTAGAATAGCATATACTTAATGATACGATTTCCTGCAAAATGAATACTAATACAATTGTATGAATAAACTCTTTATTAAGTCCATAGGCATATCCAAAAACTGTAAAATTTATCATTGCGAGAAATTTAATTATTATTATTATTGCTTTACTTTTTAAATATTTTATTAATGTCATTTTAAAATGTACCCCTGTTTTTTTCTGGTTTCTATTACATCTGAATATCCATAATTATCAAATTTACCCCTTAATCTGCTAATATTAACTGTCAGGGCATTGTCATTTATATATTCATCATTATCCCACAAACAATTCATAATATCTTCTCTTGATACTATTTTTCCTTTATTTTCAAGTAAACACATAAAGATAATCATTTCATTTTTAGTAAGTATAATTTCACAATTTTCATTAAAAAGCGTACTTTTAGCTAAGTCTATTTTAAAATCTTTATAACTAATTTCGCTATTATTTGGGATATTATCATTTCTTTTAAGCACTGCCGAAATATGAAGCAAAAGCAAAGTTGGATTATATGGTTTGGTAATATAATCATCTGCTCCATAACTTAATGATAAAACTTCATCAATTTCACTTGTTCGACTAGTCACCATAATCACTGGAACCTGAGACTGTTTTCTTAATTGCTTTAAAACAATCTCACCATTCACAACCGGGAGATTAATATCCAACAGAACTAAATTGGCATTTTGATTAACGATTTCATCAACAATATTGTCAAATTTATCGACTTTATAAGTTTCATAGCCGGATGTTTCAAGTAAAATTGACAATTCCTGTCTTAATGATACATCATCTTCTACTATTACTATTTTTTTCATTTCTGCTCCAATCTGTTTTCTCAAAATTTGTAGTGATGGATTTGTAATCGCTTATTATTTTTGTCTGCTCTATTCTAAACTCTTTACATCTTCTATCTTCACGTCTACTTTTACCAAAAAATTGACATGACTTATGTCATCCATACACCATAAATAATATTGTTTTCCATTATAATCCGAAACCTTCTTTACGAAAGCTTTTCTTGATTCTATGCTTATATCCTTTTGTCTTTCCTGCATAGTAACTCCCCAAGCTATATCTCCTTTTACATTATAGATTTTATTACGTTTTAAAACTTGTAATGCATCTACTCTAATTGTTTTCTTCTCAGAATATTTTTTTCTTTCTCCAAAAACACATTCTCTTTTTCCAATATAATAATACTTATCTGAAACATTTATTATTTCATAACCTGTTATTTTATTTCCTAATTTATAAAAATCTATTTCCACGTCCTTATTCCTAATGGAATAAACCTTATAAGCACCGTATGGAATTGGAAGGTTCTTTCTTGTTTCATCAAAACTTTTATATGTTTTTTTAATTTTACCTTCGACATATTTACAGGTATTGTAATTGTTTCCTGCCTGAAAAACTTTATCCTTTGTAACAACAAACAATGAACAAATCTGTACTCCTAATAAAACAGCCAATCCAATCGTTACCAATGATATTCTCACAACATGATATTTATTTCTTATAAGTAAAATATTTATAACCAGAATTCCCCACAGTGAGCCAGCCATAACTAGCATTCGTAATCCTTCTTCAACAATACTCTTTGAAAAAACCAAAACATTTGCAAAGAATATAACATCTAAAATAATACCCTTCAAAACTAATTCAAATTCAAACTTATTAATTTTCATACAAACCTCTTTCTATTACTCGTTATAACCCTTTTAACATTCTATCATATTTCAAATACATTTTCACTATAAGCCTCTATTTTTATATATCATACTCAAAAACGCCGCCCTTACACTATATACTATGCAAGAACGACGCCTTTTTTACTTATTACACCGTTAATTAAAACTAATTAATTATTCTTTTACACCACCTAGTGTTACACCTGCAACGATGTACTTAGAAAGGATAATGTAAACTATGATAATTGGAATAATTGCAATCATAATCAATGTGTAAACTTTACCCATATCAAACTTCAAGAAATCGGCACCTCTTAATGAAGCAATCAAAATTGGAAGTGTCTTTAATTCTTTTCTGTTGATAACTAAAGCTGGCATGAAGTAATTATTCCATGAACTAACAAATGCAAATATTGCTTGTACTGCAAGTGCTGGTTTCATAATTGGCATTACAACACGGTTAAATGTTTTAAATTCTGAACAACCATCTATTCTTGCCGCCTCTACTAACTCCATTGGAAGCGATGACTGCATGTAACTATACATGAAGTAGAAAATCGCTGGAGCAGCTATTGATGGAATAATAAGTGGCAATAAATTGTCGCTCATAAATGGGATTTTTTTAACTAATCTTAAAAATCCTAATGCAGAAACCTGTGTAGGCATTACTAAAATAAGTAAGATAAACACAAATGCTGGTTTCTTTAATTTAAAATCATAAGCATAAATACCATAAGCTGTTAGTGCTGAGAAATATACTGCCAATGCAGCTGATGCAGCTGAAACTATAAATGAGTTTTTTATACCAGATAAAATTGGTACATTGGCATCATTTAATACGTTGTTAAAGTTCTTCATAAACGAAGATCCTGGTATTGCCGAAAAACCTTTCTGTATTTGTGCATGGTTTCTTGTTGAGTTAATAATTAAAATGTAAAAGAAGAACAAACATAGGAAAGCTAATATAATTAATACTAGATATGCAATTAATTTTCTAAGTCCGCCTGCTTTTAATCCTTTTCTGCTATTCATATTAATCTTTCTCCTTCCTTATTTATTCTCTCCAGCTGGGTCAGATGTCTTGTAAACTGCTAAACATAAGATCGCACAAATTACAAATAATACTACTGATACTGCACCTGCCATACCGTTATTCTTGCTGTAAAGGTGGTTATTTAAGAACATAATCATTGTTGTTGTTGTTCTATTTGGACTACCTGATCCACCTGTTAAAATCTGTGGAACATCGAACATCTGTAATCCACCAATCATAGATGTGATAAATACATATACAAGTATTGGTCTAATACTTGGTAATGTAATTTTAAAGAATATCTGTCTATGATTACATCCATCTAATTGAGCTGCCTCAAATAATGATGGACTAATGCCCATTACTGCTGCCATAAGCAAAATAGTTGTATTTCCAAACCACATCAAAAAGTTCATGAGTGCTATTAGGCCTCTTGCTCCAACTACAGACGATAAGAATCTAATTGGACTCTTAATTAAGCCTATTGACTGTAAAAACGAGTTAATTGGTCCAATGTCTGAAAATAATGCGAAGAACAACATTGAAAAAGCACTCGCCATAATAAGGTTAGGCATATAAATTACCACCTTAAAAAACTGTTTACCTTTAATCTTTAATCTCTCATCTGTAAACCATGCAGCTAGTATCAAAGATACGATAATCTGTGGGATGAAGCCGACTATCCAAAGAACAAATGTATTTCCCATATATTTTGGTAAATCAGCTCCAAATAATTCAATGTAATTTCTTAATCCCACAAACTTTGGTCCAACGATATCAAGACCATCTTTATAGTACTCAAAAAAACTATAGTATACTGTTGATGCCAATGGAATCAACTGAAATATGGCAAAAGCAAGAAAGAAAGGCAATATAAATACGTAACCCCATACACCATGTTTGTCTCGTTTGTATTTTTTTGTTTTATTTTCTTTCATTTTCCTCACCATTTTCCCTTTTCTCATTTATATAATACTTTTATTACCTTATTTTAAATCAAAATCAAAATCAATCTTTTGGCCATTTAACTTTTTTGATGTTTGGATAAACTTCTCTGATTGATGTTTCGAAGTTCTTTTTAGCTTTGTCTAATGAAACTTTTCCATCAAAATAGTCTTTCATAGCTGTCTGGATCTTTTCGTTACATCCTTGATCGTATTTACTTGTGTTAGACATATCAATCTTCTTAGCTGACTCACTGAATAATGCAACGTGGTTTTGTCCACCTAAGAATGAAGAACTAAATTTAGGATCCTGAGCGATTTCTTCCATACCTGATTGAGTGTTTGTATAATCTTGAATGTCAGGATTCTCTGTCATTTTCTTCATGTTTTCTTTATCACAAGTAAGTTTTAACATGATATTTTTGATTTCTTTTTTGTCATCTGTTCCTTTTGCAGCGCAAAGCCATGTTCCCCCCCAGTAATATGGAGCTGGTCCTTCACAAACTGCCCAGTCACCGTATGCACCGTTTCCTACTTCAGCTTTTCCATCTGGATTAGCTAAAGAGTTTTTCATCAATGTAAAGTTGATTCCCCATGTTGAATAGAAGAAACCAAATACTTTTCCGTCTGGTCCTTGATCTTTAGACCATGCATCAGACCAAAGAGATGTTTTATTATTGTATCCTTTGTCTGTGAATTCTTTAGTTTGTTTTACCCAATTCATGATATTTTCATCAACTGTTACAGTATCACCTTTAACCCAAGGCTGTTTTACATTGTTAGAGTAAACTCTAAATGAATCATCATAACCTGATAGCATCTGATATCCAGCTGTTTTTGCTTTACCAGCTACTTCATTGAATTTATTCCAATCGCCTAATGCTTCTTGAACCTGTTTTGGATCATCTGTTCCTAAAACCTGTTTAGCGATAGTTCTTCTATATGCAAATAGACCTGGTGTAGCTTGCCAAGATGTTGCTTTTTGAACACCCTTGCTTGTTACGATATCTTTTGTATATTTATATTGATCTCCTAAATCTTTCTTTGTAAGACCAATATCTTTAACAACATCAAGTGTGCTTGAAGAATTTACATATTTTAATGCGTAATCTGCTTCAATTAAGAAAATATCGATTTTATCGTTATCATCTTTTTCATCTTGCTCTTGAAGAGCTTCATCTAATTTATTCTGATAGTTATTATCTTTGTTTTCATTAATTGTCCATTTAACAACTGTACCATCTTTTAAGTAAGTTTTTGATTTATCTTTAGAAACTTTCTTAACTTCTGGATAATAGTCATTAAATCTGCTTTGGAATTCATCATTCCAGCACCAAATGTTTAATACATGCTCATCACTTGCAGATTTATTACTTGTTGAACAAGCTGTCATTGGTACTAACATAGATGTTGTTAATAATAATGCCATTAATTTTGTGATTCTTTTTTTCATAGATTTTTCCCCCTAATCTACCTATAAATTTAATAAGTTAGTTTTAAAACGTTCATGTTTATTTACTTAAGTCTTTGACTGTGCCACCCTCAATGATTTTTCCTCCAACCATTATTTGTTCAGGCACGCAAAACTTAGGTTGTTCTATTATTTCTACCAATTTTCTTATTGACTTAACACCAATCGTCTCTGCGTTTTGGTAATAAGTTGTAAGTTTAGGTCTAAGGACTTGCGTTAATTTGACACCATCATATCCAACTACGCTTACATCGCCCGGAACCGAAAGATTCAATTTTTCTAAAGCATTTAATCCTCCTAAATAAGCAAAATCGTCTGGATACATAATCGCTGTTGGTTTTTCTTGCAACTTCATTATTTTTTCAGTTGCTTCCTCACTAGATTTCGTATCATGGTATTTTGCTTCAACGACCCATTCTTTTTTTTCAAGTATTCCTCCTTCCTTACAAGCTCTAAAAAAACCATTCAATCTCTTCTCAGTCACTGACGTTTTCTCGCCATGGATAAACGCTATCTTTTTATGACCCTTATTTATTAAAAATTTAGTAAGTTCATACGCTCCCTCTATATTATCTGACATTACACTGCTGTGATTGTCGTACGCATAATCAATGCTAATTGTTGGGATTTCGCTGTTTACTAAATTAATAACCTCTTGATCCTTATAATTGATACTAGCGATCAAAACTCCATCCACTTTTCTATATCTTGCATGATCTAAATAAGAAAAGTTTTTTCTTCCCATGTTTTTACTAATAAATGTCATATCATAGCCTAATCTCTCAGCCTCTTCTTTTGCACTATTTAATATAGTGGAGAAATATTCATGAGCCAGGCCACTATTTGTTTCATCAACAAACAAGACTCCAATGTTGTGTGACATGTTCGTCTTTAATTGTCTTGCTGCCGCATTTGGAAAATAATGCATTTCTCTAGCGGTTTTAAGAACTAAGTCTCTTGTTTTATCACTTATATCTTTATAACCATTCAACGCTTTACTAACCGTAGTCGTCGATACGTTACACGCTTTCGAAATATCTTTTATCGTTACCATTTTTATCCTTCCTAACACTAACGTATCTTGCGAATACGTTTTCGTTAATTTAATTCTATCCTAGTTATCTATTAGCGTCAACTTCTATATTTCACAATAAAAAGAATTATTTTTTGTAATTTATGCACAATTTTGCATTTTTTTGCATTTTTGTGTTTATTTTTCTATATTTGCTTGCTATAATGACAATGAAAAGTTTACGAAAACGTATTCGTAGTTAGTATTTATAGGATTTAAGGAAATGTTACTTATTTTGATTGGAGGTATATAATGAAATACGGATTTTTCGATGACAAAAACAAAGAATATGTTATAACAACACCTAAGACTCCATTACCATGGATCAATTACTTAGGATCAAATGATTTTTTCGGTATTATTTCTAATACTGCAGGTGGTTATGACTTCTATAAGGACGCTAAGTTACTAAGACTTACTAGATATAGATATAATAACTGTCCATATGACTCAAACGGTCGTTACTACTATATTAAGGACAACGAAACTATTTGGAATCCAGGTTGGCAACCTACTCAAACACCACTAGATTCCTACGAATGTAGACATGGTCTTGGTTACTCTACATTCGAAAGTGAGAAAAATAAGCTTCGTGCTAAAATGACAGCTTTCGTTCCTATTAAGGACAACGTTGAAATAAACAAATTAGAATTAACGAATATTAGCGAAAACGTAAAAACACTAGACTTATTCAGTTATGTAGAGTTCTGTTTATGGAATGCAGAAGACGATTGTACTAATTTCCAACGAAACTTTTCTACAGGTGAAGTTGAAGTAATTGATAGCACAATCTACCACAAAACCGAATATCGTGAAAGAAGAAATCATTATGCCATTTATCATGTAAACCATGAAATTGATGGTTTTGATACTGACAGAGCGACATTTACAGGTTTTTATAATAGCCCAGCTAATCCTGACGTTGTAAAAGCTGGCGTTTCAAAAAATAGTGTTGCTCATGGTTGGTCTCCAATCGGAAGTCATCATATAAAAGTAACATTACAGCCAAATGAATCCGCTTCATTTATTTTCTTGTTAGGATATTGCGAAAATAAAAAAGAAGAGAAATTTGAAGCTCCAAATGTTATCAATAAAGCTCCTGCAAAAGAATTAATCGCAAAATATTCTACAAATGAGCAAGTTGATACAGCTTTAAATGAATTAAAAACATATTGGACTAATTTATTATCTAAATTTAACATTGAAACTGGTAACGAACAGTTAAATCGAAGTGTTAATATTTGGAACCAATATCAGTGTATGGTTACATTTAACATGAGTAGAAGTGCTAGTTACTTCGAAAGTGGAATGGGACGAGGAATGGGATTTAGAGATTCTTCTCAAGATCTACTTGGATTTGTTCATCTTATTCCATCAAGAGCTAGAGAAAGAATCCTTGATATTGCAAATACTCAGTTTGAGGATGGTAGTGCATATCACCAATATCAGCCACTTACAAAAACTGGTAACCTAAATGTAGGTAGTGGATTTAATGATGATCCATTATGGTTAATTGCCGGAACATGTGCATACATCAAAGAAACTGGTGATTATTCTATTCTTGATGAAGAATGTACATTCGACAGTGATGCAAATAAAAAAGCTACTCTTTTAGAGCACTTAAGACGCAGCTTTAACTATACAGTTACTCACAAAGGTCCACACGGTCTTCCATTAATCGGTCGTGCTGACTGGAATGATTGTCTAAACCTTAACTGCTTCTCAGATACACCTGGTGAAAGCTTCCAGACAACTGGTCCAAGCTCAGGTCCTGTAGCAGAAAGTGTATTTATTGCAGGCTTATTCGTTAAATACGGAAAAGAATATGTTACATTATGTCAAAAACTTAACCTTGATGACGAAGCTAAAGCTTGTCAAAAAGAAGTTGATACTATGATTGAGGCAATTACAACTCATGGTTGGGATGGAAAATGGTTTATCCGTGCATTTGATGCTAATTCAAATCCTATCGGAAGCCACGTTAATAAAGAAGGTCAAATCTTCATCGAGTCTCAAGGTATGTGCGTAATGGCTGAAGTTGGTGTTGATAATGGTATGGCCCTTGAAGCATTAAATAGTGTTAAAGAAAGACTTGATACTAAATACGGAATCATGCTTCACCAACCTGCATATACAACATATCATCTTGAACTGGGTGAAATTTCTTCTTATCCACCAGGATATAAAGAAAATGCTGGTATTTTCTGCCACAATAACCCATGGATTGTCTGCTCTGAAACAATAGTCGGACATGGCAACAGAGCTTTTGAACTATATAAGAAAACAAATCCAATTTTCTTAGAAGACGTTCAAGATGTACATAGAACAGAACCATATGCATTCTGTCAGATGGTAGCTGGTAAAGATGCTCCTTCATTTGGTGAAGGAAAGAACAGCTGGCTTACAGGTACAGCTGCTTGGACATTTGCTACAATCAGTCAATTTATTCTAGGTATTAAACCTGATTTTGACGGATTACGCATTGATCCATGTATTCCAAGTGACTGCGATGGCTACAATTGTGTTAGAGTATTCCGTGGAAAAACATATAACATCCACGTCACAAATCCTAACCACGTTGAAAAAGGCGTTGCGTCACTTAAGGTAAACGGAACAGTTATGCCTTCTAACGTTATCGATCCAACTCTTGGAGAAGATACAGTAGAAGTAGAAGTTGTTCTTGGATAAATGTTTTGGATGATTGTTTAGAGATAATTATCACTAGATAATTGTTCTTGATAATTGTTCAGATAAAACATTTTTATAAAATAATCATTTGAAATAATACAGTGAAATAACTGAAACACAACATTTAAGATTACACTTTTTTTAATAATTATATAAGTTTTCCTTTTTTTAATAACACAGCATCGAAAACCTAAATTGTCATAGGTAATCGATGCTGTGCTAAATTATATATTTTTTTACATCTTACATAAAACAATAACTTTTTTGTCCTATTCAAGTTAATAATAACTTATACTTCCTGCGTTAAATCATGAATCCACATTCCACTTTTTACCATCAAAAAAGCCACCAAACATTTTATAAATTCTGCTGATTGTACAATTATAAAAGTTGTAATAATATCGAAACCAGAAAAATGTGTAATCACAAAAGCTAATGGTAAACTGCATACCCACACAAATCCTGCATCGAATAAAAATGTTATAAATGTTTTCCCACCTGATCTGATTGTAAAATAAGAGGCATTTTCAAATGCATAAACAGGCATAAAAATAGCACCAATTTTTATTAATGCACTTGCCGTCTCTTTAATCTGTGGTTCCGTTTTATAAAGCATCGGAAATATTCCCGATAAAGAAAACATTATTAGTCCCATAAGAATACTTACTTCTACTGAAAAAATAATCATTTTATTAGCGTCATCTCTTGCTTTTTCTAATTTACCACTTCCTAACTCCTGTCCTAAAATAATTGCTATTGCATCTCCTAATGCAATAAAACCAATATTACAGACATTTGCAAGTGTACTGTGTATATTAAAGGCTGCAACAACACTAAATCCTAATTTTGAATATTGCTGACTCAAAACTGTATTTCCCAGTGACCATAAAGTTTCATTTAAAAGAAGAGGCCATGCTTTTAACATTATTCTTTTTGCAATATCAAGAGGTATATGAAATTTCGAATATAATCCTTTGATAAAACAATATTTTGCTTTATTTCTACTAACCCACAAAACAACATAAATCACTTCAACGCATCGTGAAATAACCGTTGCTGTAGCCGCGCCAACAACTCCAAGCTCTGGCAACCCAAATTTTCCATAGATTAGTAAATAATTACCGATTAAGTTGACAAAAATAGCTACAATTCCGGCTTTCATCGGAGTCAGTGTTTCTCCACATTCTCTCAATGTTCCAGAATAAACCTGCCCAATTGCAAATGGAATCAGACTTATGCAAAGTGTAAACAAATATACCTTTGCCGCATGCAATGTCTCAACCATGCTTGCTTTATCAGCTGTTTTAGTCAACCATAACGATGCTACATCAACTCCTTTTGTATAAAAGAATATAAGTCCAGCAACTGAGAGAACCAACGCCATTACTATTTTCATTCGAACTGTTATTCTTATTCCTTCATCATCGCCTCTTCCAACATACTGTGCTGTAAAAATACCAATACCTGCAAGTCCACCGAAAATCATTAGATAAAAAACAAACATCATCTGATTAATAATCGCAACACCTGACATCTGGTTTGTGCCAACCTGTCCAACCATAATATTATCTAACATTCCTACTAAATTTGTTATACCATTTTGAATCATTATTGGAATTGCAATTTTCAATACTTTATAATAAAAATCTTTAGATGCTATAAAATTATTCTTTTTAAACATTACGCTTCCTTCCTTTTACATTTTTTCTGATGACGTCTAATCATAAATACATCCAAAATCATTTCAATTCCAAGAATTCTTATGTGAAAAATAAAATGATGAAACGGATCAACCATAAGCATTATTGCAAAAATTGTTGAAATTACACACACTAGAATTCTTAATTTAGAAAAACACCTTTCCGACAACATCTCATCTATTTCTTCACCAATCTCTTTCAATGAAATAAATGCCCACAAAATCCCCATGATTGCCAGCGTATTTTCAACTTCAACCAATAAAATAACACCTAAAATGATCATAATTAAATTGTCACCAATTCGAAATTCAAAAGATTTACCATTAAGAATTATCTCAATCAAAAGATTAATTCCACCATAAAATGTCATAATCACACCAATTAAAAAAGGTGAAAATAAAGCAACGTTTTCCGCAAAAACTATACAAATTAATCCTATCAGACAAAATATATATGCTTGATCATTTTTATTTAAAAAAACTAATAATTTCTTCATTTATGTTCTCCTTTCTAGCTTAAAATAAACATACCAAAAGTTTTTTAACAAAACATATATAAAAAATTTTTACATAATAAAAAATCAGCAACACACGATTCTCGTAACATCTTACAAAATCATATACTGCTGATTATTAAAAATATGAAATTTTGAAACAAGCAATCCTCGAAATAAACTTTTTATAATATATGCTTTTTATATTCTTTTCAAAGCATTTTTACAAAAATTTTTCAAGATAACCTATACACTAATAAACTTGCTTGCAATCAAATCCTCCATATGCAAAGTTTCTTTAGTTGCACATATTTTATCTGCCATACATACTATCCACGCTTCTTTACTTTGTGGTGGAATAATAGTAAGCGGAAACATATGATGTCTAATAATATCTCCCTCTAATTTAGAAAGAACAGTGTCCCTTCTTGCATTTTCATACGCTTTCCTTGGATGTGAGAATCCATGTAAACGATGACTGGAATCATTATCATGCCAATCATATAAAAAATAATCATGTAATAATGCGCCCTTAATCAACTTTGAATAATCAACGTCTGCTTTTAATCTATATGCTATTTCACAACTTTTAACCATAACCATTATGCAATGTTCATATACTGTCACATCGCCATGTTGAATAAATCCCTTCGTTTTTAAAAATTGGGTATTGTCATTCAAATCTTTAATTTCTCTAACCATAAGATTTTCGACTTCTTCCCATGTTTTTTTATTCTTCATAATTTTCCTTTCCTTCTTCGAATAGCCTTATTCCTTTTGTCTATTACATCACACACTTTTCATTATAAAACATCTGAAGAATAAATCAATTAAAAAAACATGAATTTTATGTGAAAATTAAGAAAAATAAAAATCGCCGAAGGATTTACATCCAACGACGATTTTTTATGTAAGACTTTAGGTTCGTATTGTTCTCTATTAATCCAGATTATAGGAAAATATATTTTAATACGAATAATATTGATAACACATACATAAGTGGTGTAACTTTTTTGAATTTACCTGCACATACGTTAAGTACTGTGTAAGAAATTACACCAAATGCGATACCTTCTGAAATACTATATGTAAGTGGCATTGCGATAATTGCTAAGTAAGCTGGAATAGCTTCTGTTAAGTCACTAAAATCAATATCTACCACTGATGAAATCATTAAAAATCCAACGTAGATTAAAGCTGGAGCAGTTGCAAAACTTGGGATTGCAATAAAAATTGGTGATAATACAATTGAAACAAGGAATAATAAACCTGTTACAACTGAGGCTAAACCTGTTCTTGCACCTTCAGCAACACCTGCTGTACTTTCTACGAAAGTAGTTGTTGTAGATGTACCGAAAATAGCACCTGCTGTTGTTGCAATAGCATCTGCTAATAAAGCAGGTTTAATTCTTGGTAATTTACCTTTCTCGTCAAGTAAGTTAGCTTTTGTAGCTACACCTACTAATGTTCCTAATGTATCAAAAATATCTACAAATAAGAACGCAAAAATAATTACAACAAAATCACCTGGTTTGATAGTGCCAATTACTTTAGAATCAAAACACTGTCCAAATGTTTTACCAATTGAAGTAACATCAAATGAACTTAATGTTGGAATTAAAGATGGAGTACCTTCTCCTACTGCATAAATTCCTGTTACTTCACAAAGCATTCCAAGAATCCATGTAATTAAAATTCCAAATAATAAAGATCCTCTAACTCTATAGTAGTTTAATACAACAATTACTAATAAACCAATAATTGCAAGAAGTGCACAAATACCAACTGTTCTAAAGTTTTCTTTGAAGTTAACAATTGTTACAAGAGTACTTCCGTCTACAACAATCTTAGCACCCTGTAATCCGATGAATGCTACGAATAAACCAATACCAACTGATACACCTTTTTTAAGAGTTGTTGGAATTGCATTAAAAATTGCTTCACGAATATTTGTAAGAGATAATACAATAAAAATAATACCTTCTGCAAATACTGCTAACAATGCCACTTTATAGCTATAACCCATAGTTCCACATACTGTATAAGCAAAGTATGCATTTAATCCAAGACCTGGAGCTAAAGCAAATGGGTAATTAGCAAGTAATGCCATTGCCATTGTTCCTACAAAAGCAGCTAAAGCTGTTGCCATAAGGATTGCATTTTTATCCATTCCTTTAGCAGCTGATAAAATAGTAGGATTGAGAGCTAGAATGTAAGCCATAGTCATGAAAGTTGTAATACCACCGACTACTTCTCTTCTAACTGTAGTGTTGTTTTCTTTCAAATGAAACATCTTTTCTAACATTTCGTTATTCTCCCTGTGACATAAATTAATATGTCTATTCTAATATTTTTTTATTTCTATCGACTGCAACAGCAAAATGTTACAGTCAAATAAAAACCTAAATTTTACTTATGCTTCATCAATTGCTTTACCAATATCATGACGCATATATTTATTAGCAAAATCAACCCACTCAGTAGCTTGATATGCTTTTGCTCTGGCATCTTTTAAATCAGAGCCTGTTGCTGTAACACCTAGAACTCTTCCTCCATTTGTTACAATTTTGCCAGATTCATCAAATTTTGTTCCGGCATGGAAACAATAATAGTCATCCTTGCCATCGAACTTCTCTAATCCAGTAATTTCAAATCCTTTTTCATATGCTACTGGATATCCATCAGAAGCTAATACAACACAAACTGCTGCATTATCTTCGAACTGTAAATCTATTTCATCAAGTTTTCCTTCAACACATGCTTCCATAACATCAATGATATCATTTTTCATTCTTGGAAGTACAACCTGTGCCTCTGGATCACCAAATCTTGCATTATATTCTAAGACTTTAGGTCCATCTTCTGTTAACATTAGTCCAAAGAAAATTACACCTTTGAAAGTTCTGCCTTCTTTTGCCATTGCATCAACAGTAGCCTGATAAATATGCTTTTTACAAAATTCATCAACTTCATCTGTATAGAATGGACTTGGTGAAAAATTACCCATTCCTCCAGTATTTAGACCTTTGTCGCCATCTTTTGCTCTTTTATGATCTTGAGCTGATGACATAATTTTAATAGTTTTTCCATCAACAAATGATAAAACTGATACTTCTCTACCTGTCATAAATTCTTCGATTACGATTGTGTTACCTGCATCTCCGAACTTCTTATCTTCCATTAGAACTTTAACACCTTCCTGTGCTTCTTCTAATGTGTTACAGATTAAAACACCTTTTCCTAAAGCTAATCCACTAGCCTTTAATACTATAGGCATTTTAGCTGTTTCTAAATATTTTAAAGCATCATCTTTATTATCAAAATTTGCATACTCAGCTGTAGGAATATTGTATTTTTTCATTAAATCCTTTGAAAAAGCTTTTGAGCCTTCTAAAATTGCTGCATTTTTTCTAGGACCAAATACTTTTAAGCCTTCTTTTTCAAATTCATCTACAACACCTGCAACAAGTGGATCATCCATTCCTATAATTGTAAAATCAATTGATTCTTTTTTTGCAAAATCAACAAGGCCTTTAAAATCCATTGCCTGAATTGCTACACATTCTGCTAATGCTGCGATTCCAGCATTACCTGGTGCACAAAAAATTTTATCCACTCTACTGCTCTTTGCAAGAGCTGTAACTATTGCATGTTCTCTTCCGCCGCTTCCAACTACTAAAACTTTCATCTTTATGCCTCCATCTAATGTAAACGTAATTTATAATTGCTACATAATTATCATATACGTTTTGTACATTTTATTCCATGTACCTTTGCACTTACTTTATGTATACCTTTTTGTCAATTACGCTCACTTTATTGTTAGCAATCAAATTAATTGCCTGTGGCATAATTTTCCATTCAGCTTGTTCCATAACTCTTCTTTGTAAAACTTCTGGAGTGTCATCTTCTAAAACTTCTACTGCTTTTTGAAGAATGATAGGACCAGTATCTGTTCCTTCATCAACAAAATGTACTGTTGCTCCAGTTATTTTAACACCGCGACTTAGTACGCCTTCGTGAACTTTAAGTCCGTAGTATCCTTTTCCACAAAATGATGGAATTAACGAAGGATGAATATTAATTATACGATTTGTATATTTTTTAATCATTTCCTCCGGTACAACTACCAAAAATCCCGCTAAGACTACTAAATCCACATCATAACTATCTATTTTATCAATAAAAACTCTGTTAAATTCTTCTCTACTGTCGTAACTTTTAGGTGATATACAAACAGATTCTATTCCATGCTTCTTGGCTCTTTCTAATGCATAAGCGTTAGCATTATTACTGATTACTACAGAAATCTCAGCATTTGTAATTGCCTTACTATCAATTGCATCTATAATAGCCTGTAAGTTTGAACCACCGCCTGATACGCAAACCGCAAGTTTTAACATAATTCAACTCCCTTTTCGCCATCAACGATCTTACCTACAACATATGGTGTATCACCTGCTGCCTTAATTGCTTCCATTGTTTTGTCAACATCTGCTGGATCAACTGCAAGTACCATTCCAAGTCCCATGTTGAATGTATTGTACATCATGTGTTCTTCAATGTTACCTTCCCTTTGTAACATTCCAAAAATTGGTGGAATCTTGTAACTATCTTTTTCAATTACCGCACGTTTTCCTTCTGGTAACATTCTAGGTACGTTCTCATAGAATCCTCCACCTGTAATATGACTACATGCCTTTACAACTACGCCTGCATCTTTGATGCTCTTTAAAGCTTTAACATAAATTCTAGTTGGAGCAAGAAGTGCTTCCCCTAATGTTGTTCCTAACTCTTCATGATAAGTCTCTAAAGTAGCTTTATCCATATTGAAAACTTTTCTTACTAATGAAAATCCGTTTGAATGAACTCCTGTAGAAGCCATACCGATTAAAACATCATCTGCTTTTAAATTCGCACCTGTGATAATGTCTTTTTCATCAACTACACCAACTGCAAAACCTGCTAAATCATATTCATCCTCTTCCATAAGTCCTGGATGTTCAGCTGTTTCTCCACCAATCAAAGCAGCGCTTGATTGTTTACAACCTTCTGCAACACCTTTAACAATTGATGCGATTTTCTCTGGATAATTCTTACCGCAAGCAATATAATCTAGGAAAAATAATGGTTCTCCACCTGCACAAGCAATATCATTTACACACATTGCTACACAATCAATACCAATTGTGTCATGTTTATCTAAAACAAATGCAAGCTTAACTTTTGTACCAACTCCATCTGTTCCTGATACTAAAGTAGGTTTTTCCATATTTTTAATTGCTTCTAATGAAAATGCTCCTGAAAATCCGCCTAATCCTGTTAGAACTTCTTTTCTCATTGTCTCTTGAACATGTTTCTTCATAAGTTCAACTGATCTGTATCCTGCTTCAATATCTACACCTGAGTTTTTGTAATCCATTTTTTTTCCTCCTGTATTAACACATAACTAAACTACTGGATTAGTCATATTAAATTGTGTTCGAATATGCCCTCGAATCACCTTCTATAGTATAACTTCATTTTATAATTTACTCAAATAAAAATTAATAATCTTTTCTATAAGATAAACTAATAAAAGAGTGTTTATTTTTCTTTTCGATGGACAATATCATAAATACAAGGTTCAACAATTAGTGTAAGAAGTGTACCGTAAATCATGCCTCCTATAATTGTTATAGCCATTGGCTGCATAAGTTCTGATCCTTCACCTATTCCAAGTGCCATTGTTGACATCGATAGAATTGTTGTAAGTGCCGTCATCAAAATTGGTCTGATTCTTACAAGGCCTGCACTTATAATTGCTTCTTTCTTTTCTAAGCCACTTTCCCTCGCCTGGTTAATATAATCGATAAGAACAATACCATTATTTACAATCAATCCTGCAAGCATAATAAATCCAATCATTGCAATTACACTAAGTTCGTTTCCGGTTACAAATAATCCTATAAAACCACCTGTAAATGCAAGTGGAATCGTAAACATAATTATAAATGGTGATAACAATGACTGAAACTGTGCAACCATTATTAAATAAATAAAAATAACTGCAAGCAAAAGCATTAAATATAATTGACTCATTGATTCTTTAATGTTTTCATCCTCTCCCACCATTTCAATTGTATAACCTTCTGGTAGTTTCAACTTTTTAATTTCTTTTGAAATTTCATCACTTACAAGAGATACATTGTGTTTTTCATCAATCGAAGCTGAAACATTAATGTATCTACTCTGTGAATCTCGATTAATGGTACTAAGAGTTTTTATTTTTTTGAAGGAAGCGATTTCCTTTAATGGTATCGTGCTTTCATTTCCTGTTAAATCTTTGGATTTAAAAGTTAAATTTTCAATATCTTCTAAAGTTGCTTTGTTTTGCTTATCAGAAACCAAATATACCTTATAGTCTTTCAAATCAGTTTCTATTGTAGTTGTTGGACTCTCATTTTTCATTACTTCATATACTAACTGATAAGCCTGTGCTACCGTAAAACTATGCTCAGCAGCTTTTTCTTTATCTATAGTGATACAAAACTCATCCATTGTATTTTTTAAGCCATCATTAACATAATCAACTCCTTCTGTTTTTTTTACGATTTTTGCTGTTTTCTTGGCTATCATTTGTAATTTTTCAATGTCTTTTCCTTTAATTTGAACAGCAATTCCGCTTCCTAAGAAGCTTTCAAAATCCATTGCAGATGTTTGTGTACTCACATTACAATTCATGTCTTTTGTTTTTTTATGAATATCTTTTTCTATATCCTTTAAGCTTCTTTTGTTATTATCATTTAAAATTACATACATTGTAATTGAACTAGATCCACCAATTCCCTGAATTCCAAGAGATGCTGATGTGCCTCCTGTCATGGCTCCAACCGTTTTTACTCCATCGATTTTTCTTATTCTTTCTATAATAGCATCTGATTTTTTTGTTAAATCTTTAAATTCAAGTGTTTCTCCTCTCTTAGGAGATATCGTTACAGAAATTTGATTTGTTTCCATTTCCATATTCATAAAAATCATTCCTCGTGATATCATCGCAAAAAAAGTAGACACTAAAAGGAGAACCGTTACCAAAAAAACGATTATTTTATGTTTTAAACATTTTCCCAGAAAAGCTTCATATTTTAATTTTATTTTTTCAAACCAGACTATCTCCTTTTCTTCATCTTTAGCTAACATCTTAGAAGACATAGCTGGAACAACTGTAAGTGCCACTATTAAACTTGCAACAAGTGTAAATGTTACTGTAAGTGCCAAATCTACAAAAAGCTGACGAGTTATTCCTTCTGTAAAAACAATTGGTGCATAAACGCTGACTGTTGTTAGCGTCGACGCAATAATTGCTCCTGATACTTGTTTAGCTCCCACTATAGATGCCTTTTTTAAGTTATCAGTTTCCTGTTTCATTCTAAAAATATTTTCAACAACAACTATCGAGTTATCTACAAGCATTCCTATACCTAGTGCGAGGCCCGACATCGATATAATGTTCAACGTAATTCCCATAAAATACATCAAAACTATTGCAAACACCACTGACATTGGAATTGAAAATGCAATTATAATCGTTGTTCTCCAATCTCTCAAAAAAATGAGTAATACTATAATTGCAAGAATTGCTCCAAAAATCATATTCTGAGCAACACTCTTTACGATTATATCAATATAAATTCCTTGGTCCATAAGCACTGTGAATTTTAATTTATTATTTTCTTTTTCTAATGATTTGAATTTTTCTTTTATTTTTTTAGTTACATCACCCGTAGAATAACCTGTCTGTTTTTCCATAGCAAGTAAAATTCCAGGTTTTTCATTTACTCGTGCATAAGTGCTATCCGAATTATCTGTAAGCTCTATTCTTGCAATATCTTGTAAACGCACCATAGAAACATTATCTAACTTCATATCTATCAACGGTAGGTTCTCTAGTTCATCTACAGTCTTTACTTTTTTTCCTACACTTACTAAATATTTAACATTATTATCAGTTACATATCCAGCTGGCATATCAAAGTTTTGTGCTATTAAAATCTTAGATAAAGTATCCATTGATAAAACTTTATTAAGATCTGCCTGAGATAATGTTGAATTCTTGGTATCTTCTATTTTTTCTTTCGAATCACTTATTTTATCTGCTGCACTTTGAAGTTTAGCCGAATTAGTAGCCATTTCCATTGATGCAATAGCAGCATTCGAATTAAGCACCTCAAGAATGCTAGAGGTTGTATACGTTCCAACCAGTATTTCTCCTAAAGATGTTGAAAGTGTTAATATTTGAGTATTTAAAACTGTGATATCTTCTGCGACTTTACCTGATGCTTCATTAAAACTAGCATAATCATCAACATTAAATCCAATCTCTTTTAAAGCCGCAAATCTGTTTTGAATGTCAAGGTTTTGTCCTTCAATCGCTTTCCTAGTTTCTTCTATTTGTTTTTCTAATTCTTGTCTATTTCCTACTCCAACCTGCTGAGCGGCTTCATTTAATGCACTGAGTCTTTGAACATTTTTTTCTAATTCAACAAAATTATTACTTGTCGAATATGTTAAAAAAGTCTGTTGTATCCTTAACAGCTCATTGCGATCTTTTATTAGTTTTTCTAATTGATTTTGTATATCAGATTGCTTTTTATATAATTCTTCTTTTTGTTTTAAAGTATTATTTATGGTATTTTCTAATGCCTTCTTACCATCTTCAATTTTATTTTGACCATTTTTTATTTCTTTATCTGCACTATCTAATTTACTGCTTGCTTCTTTAAATTTTTCTTCTATACCCTGTTTTATTTTATCATTTAATGTATCAATTTTGCTCTGATCGAGATAAACATTTACTTTTTGTTCTAGCTGACCTGATGTTGACACAGAAGCTACGCCTTCTACACTTTCTAGTGAAGGTTTAACTTCATTATTAATGTAATCTGATAATTTATTTGCATCTAAGCCTTCTACATCTACAGCCGCATTCATTACGGGTAACATATCAGGATCTACTTGCATTATAATTGGAGATGATGTTTTATCATCCCACTTACTTTTTAATTGTTCTATTTGTTGCTGAATTTCAATAATTGTAGAATCCATGTTTGATGATTGTTCATATTCTAGCATTACCATGGAATAACTATTGCTAGAACGAGATGTAATTTCTTTAATATTAGATGTTGTCGCCATAGACGCTTCAATAGGTGCCGTTATATTTGTCTCTATTTCCTTTGGACTTGAGCCAACACTTGTTGTAACAATAATTACATATGGAAAACTCATATTAGGCAACAAATCCATTGTCATTTTTGATAATGATACTATTCCTATAACAATTACCAACAAAACTGCAACCAGAACTGTATATGGTCTTTTTACACTAGCCTTTGATAACATTTAATCCTCCCCAAAAGTCAAAAACTACACTATCAAATTTATATTTATACTAAAAAAGGAATCTGCTTTATTTAAAAAACAAATTCCTTTTTCTTAGTTATTCATCTTCTTCGCTTTCTGCTTCATCAACATAACCTGCTACTGATGCAGTCACTGCTGATACTACCGCAAGAACGGCTACAATAATAACTAATACAAAAATAAAGCCCATAAAAATTATTAAACCTGATCCATTCATATGCTATCTCCTTTGCTGTTCAACCTTCGGTTTATAAAATTTACCTATAACATATACTAATCATATCGGATACTAAACCTTCTATTATTAGTCTATATCAATAGTCATGTCTTATTAGCAAAACTAATTAGAATAATACTAACCATATTTACCAACAATATTCAAAAAAATACTTACTAACAATCAGCTCCTACTTTGCCAATAAATGATATAACTACATCTATAGCAACCTGTGCTGCTTTTGTTGCAAATGTCTGATAATCCATTGCTCCACCTTCACTATCAGAAATAGTACGTAAAATTACAAAAGGTACATTATTTACGTAACAAACGTGACCAATACTTCCGCCTTCCATCTCTGCTGCTATAGCATCGAAATTATCACAAATCCATTCTTTTTTCTCTTTTGTATGGATAAACTGATCACCTGTAGCAATTGTTCCAACTTCGTAGTTTAATCCTTTTTCCTTTAAAGTTTCAATTAAAACATTTCTAATATTTTCGTCTGTAGGAATATATATTTTATTGATTCCAGAAAGTAATCCTACTGGATCACCTAATGGTGATGTATCCATATCATGTTGTACAACATTTTGTGCTACTGCAACATCAAATACTTTTAATTTGTTTGTTGTACTTCCTGCTACACCTATGTTAATAAGCATATCTACGTTGTATTTTAAAATCATTGTTTCTGTACAAATTGCTGCGAACACCTTACCTACGCCTGAAACTGCTGCAACAACTTCTACATTTCCGATTTTACCAATTGTAAAATTAACAGAACTTACTTCTTCTGTTTTTTCTACCTGCATTGATTTTTTTAGGTTATCAACCTCAATTTGCATTGCACCAATAACACCAATTCTCATATAGTCTCGTCCCTTTAACTATTATAGTAGTATTTTTTAGACTCTCTCCAGAGTCAAGCATAAGCTAGAACTAGCTACACTTTTCTTAAAATTCTAGCTTTATCACTTTTACTGCTATCATCCACAGATTTATTTTGCAGTTTTATTTAGTTGGATATTTAAATTCCATATCTGTTTGATTATTTAAAACTTCTAAATAACTCTTGCACTCTTCCTGAGCAATAGCTAAATCCAGGTTTGCATAATTACCACATTCTATTGCAGAAGCTCCAAAAACCTCTCCTTTGTGATCGATTATTTTTTGAAGAACTTCTTTTGTAATTTCAAATGCCTTTTGAGGAGTTTCATTTCTAACTAGAAGATAAAATCCTGTCTGACATCCCATTGGTCCAAAATAAACCACATTATCGCCAATTGACGAATTACGTACATATGTTGCAAACATATGTTCAACTGAATGCATATCGGCATTGCTCATATATGAACCAGCATTAGGTTTTCTAGTTCTTAAATCATATGTAATGATATCTCCATCTACTCTAGAAATATAAAATCCAGGTACTAAAACATCATGATCTATTGTAAAACTTTTAATTCTATCCATGAAAATTTCCTCCTTAAATAACAAGAACAGTTCTTATCATTATAGCATCAAATAGAACCTTTTTGCAATCCAGTTGTTATAAATCTAAATATTCCTTTAGGTATTCTTCAAAACTTTCTAAAGCTTTATCTACAGGTTCAGAACTACTCATATCTACACCTGCTGCTTTAAGTAATTCAATAGGACTCTTTGATGATCCTCCACATAAAAATTCTTTAATATATCTATTTGCTGCTTCTTCTTTTCCTTCTAAAATAATCTTTGCAAAAGCTGTTGCTGCTGAATATCCTGTGGCATATTGATATACATAAAATGGTGTGTAAAAATGAGGAATTCTCATCCATTCATAATCAATCTCTTCATCAACTACCATATCCTTACCATAATATAAAACATTTAAATCATGATATATTTTATTTAGTTTTTCCATTGTAAGGGCTTCGCCTGCTTGAATTTTAGAATGAACTATATGCTCAAATTCTGCAAACATTGTCTGTCTAAATAATGTTGTTCTAAATTCTTCTAACTGATGATTCAATAAATATTTTCTTATTTTTACATCATCCGTTTTTTCTAACATATAATGCATAAGCAGTGCTTCATTGCAAGTTGATGCAACTTCTGCGACAAAAATTTTATATCCCGCATATGTTATCGGTTGATTCTTATTAGAAAAATATGTATGCATTGAATGACCCATTTCATGAGCAAGTGTAAAAACATCGTTTAATTTACCATGATAATTCAGTAAAACGTATGGATGTGTTCCATATGCCCCCCATGAATAGGCCCCACTTCTTTTGTTTCTATTTTCATAAACATCAATCCATCGACTATTCATTCCTTCTTTTAAAATAGAAACATACTCATCGCCCATTGGTTGTAAAGCATCTGCAACTATCTCTTTTGCCTCTTCAAAAGAATATTCTTTTTCAACGCCTTGTACTAATGGAACATAGATATCATACATATGCAATTTGTCAACATTAAGTGTGTTTTTTCTGTCTTTTAAATATTTGTGAAGTGCTGGTAAATGTTTATGAACCGTTTCTATTAAGTTGTCGTAAACACTCTCTGGTATTTCACTTTTATCTAATTCCATTGCTCTAGAACTTGAATAATTTCTAAGTTGCGAATAGAAGTTTTCCTGTTTTAAGTTACTGGTAAATATTGCAGAAACGGTATTTCCATAAGCTTTATATGAACTATATAAACATTTAAACGCATCTTCTCTTACTCTTCTGTCATAGCTTTGCATATAATGAATAAAATTACCATGCGATAATTCTACTTCATTTCCGTTTTCATCTTTGATCTTTGGAAATTTAATATCTGCATCATTAAACATGTGGAAAATATTATCTGGACCCATCGCAATTTCACTTGCTTTTGCAAGTATTTCTTCGCTTTTTTTATCTAAGACATGATCTTTTGTACGCTTTATCTCGTCAATTAATCGTTTATATTTTAATAATTCTGGTTTTTCCTGGTAAAAACTTTCAAACTTTTCATCCGAAATCTCTAATAATTCTGGATTTGCAAATGATGTTGCCCCGCTTGCATTTACCAACAACAATTCAGCATTAGACGCATAACCCTGATATTTCGAAACTGTTGTATCCTGATGATATCTTTGATTAGCATATACATAAACGCGATCTACATAATAATCTAGATTGTCGCTTTCTTTAAAAAAATCTAATAAATTCTGGGCACTTGAAGATAATGTTCCTTGAAATTTGGAAATTTGCTCAACAATTTCATTTGCTTTACTCAATTCCTCTTCCCAAAGAACATCACTTTCATAAATATCTTCAAGCTTCCATTTATATTTTTCTTCTATTTCATCTCTATTTAATAATTGTTTTTTCATAATTCCTTCACCCTTTCCTAGAACGTAAAACTTTATAACAAGAATTACTATTTTAGGCTAAATAATCAATTAAAGTTTTTATTGTAGTCTTTCATAATTCTATCGTAGTTAGTCTCATATAATTCTATCATAGATGAATTGTAAAAACAATTATTCTATTTTATATATTTTTTATGTCTTTTTATATTTGTTTCATTAAATTAACCATCTCTATTGCAGAAAGTGCGCAATCATATCCTTTATTACCTGCCTTGCTTCCTGCTCTTAGAATTGCCTGTTCAACATTTTCTGTAGTTACAACGCCAAATAATGTTGGAACTCCAGTGTTTAATCCTACCTGCGCAATACCCTTTGAAACTTCGTTACATACATAATCATAATGTGTTGTATCTCCCCTGATTACAGCTCCAACGCAAATAACTGCATCATATTTATTACTCTGAGCTAATTTTTGAGCAATGATAGGAATCTCAAATGCACCAGGTACCCAAGCTGCATCTATGTTTTCCTCTTGAACACCATGACGAACTAATCCATCAACTGCACCACCGACTAATTTATTAACGATAATTTCATTAAATCTTGCTGCTACAATTGCAACTTTCATCCCCTCTGGTGCTACTACTTTTCCTTCTAAAACATTGATATTGTTCATTTTTTTATCCTCTCTCTTCTAAATTATTTGCATAAATTTTTTTATCTATATTTTTTAATATATGACCCATTTTTTCTTTTTTGGTTTTTAAATAGAATGCATCAAATTTCTGTGGTGAAATTTCAATAGGTACACGCTTATTAATTTTCAAACCAAAATCCTCTAATCCATATACTTTAAGTGGGTTATTTGTCATAAGATTTATTGTCTTTACACCTAAATCCTTTAAAATCTGTGCTCCAACCCAATATTCTCTAAGGTCTGGTTTAAAACCTAATTTGATATTTGCTTCAACCGTATCGTATCCTTCTTCCTGGAGTTTATATGCTTTTATTTTATTAATGAGTCCGATTCCTCGTCCTTCCTGTCTCATATAAAGAATGATTCCTCGTCCTTCTTTTTCTACTTTTTCCATTGCAGTCTGGAGCTGTTTACCACAATCACAACGCAAAGAACCAAACGCATCACCTGTTAAACACTCTGAATGAACTCTGATTAAGACGTCTTCTCCATCTCCTATGTCACCTTTTACCAATGCCACATGATGTTCGCCCGTAATGTCATTTACATAACCACACATTTTAAAAGTTCCGTGTTCCGTAGGTAAATTTGCCACTGCTTCGCACGTTACATGTTTATCGTGACTTCTACAATAATCCTGTAAATCTGCAATCGTTATGAAAACTAATCCATATTTTTCTGCAAAATCAAATAATTTATCCTGACGCATCATTGTTCCATCATCATCCATAATTTCACAACAAACACCACATTCTTTTAATCCTGCAAGTCTCATCAAGTCAACTGTAGCTTCTGTGTGACCATTTCTTTCTAAAACACCATTTTTCTTTGAAATTAGAGGAAATACGTGTCCAGGGCGACGAAAATCTTCTGGTTTAGCATCTTCCTCAACACATTTTCTTATCGTATACGCGCGTTCTTTGGCTGAAATTCCTGTTGTTGTATCCACATGGTCAATTGATACTGTAAATGCTGTTTGATGATTATCCGTGTTGTTTGTTACCATTGGTGGAAACTGTAATCTATTTGCCAAGTTCTGACTCATAGGTGTACAAATAAGTCCTTTTGCTTTTGAAGCAATAAAATTAATATTTTCTTGTGTTGCAAATTCTGCTGCACAAATCAAATCCCCTTCGTTTTCTCTGTCTTCATCATCAGTTACTAGAATAATTTTCCCTTGTCTTAAAGCCTCTAATGCTTCCTCTATCTTGTTATATTTTCTTTCTTTTTTGATTTCAACATCAAATGTTCTGTTTTCCATATATACCTCCTATATTGAATAGACTTTTTTGTACTATTCTTTTATTTTCATATCTAAAACCCGTTTTCTAAAAGCATTTCCATTGTTACATTACTTTGTTTTGGCTCATCTTCATTACCCAAAACATAATCATTTTGTATAAAGTTCTTTACATATTTTCCAATCATATCATTTTCAAGATTAACAACATCCCCAACTTTCTTAGAGCAAAGTGTTGTTTCATCCTTCGTGTGTGGAATAATTGACACTGCAAACGAAGTCTCATCTAAATACGCAACCGTCAAACTTATTCCATCGATTGTAATCGAACCTTTCATAACTATAAGATCAATTATGTGTTTAGGAGCATCTATGTATATCCATATTGCGTTTCCATCTTCTTTCATTTTAGAAATGATACCTGTCCCGTCAATGTGCCCCGATACAATATGCCCACCAAATCTGCCATTTATTGCCATAGCCCTTTCTAGATTTACTCTAGAATCCTCTTTAAGACTTGATATTCCAGTTCTTTTTACTGTTTCTGACATAACATCTACTGTAAAACTATTACTAGAAATCTTATTTGCTGTAAGACAAATTCCATTTACTGCAATGCTATCACCTAAATGAATATCTTCCATGATAGTTTTACATTCTATTTCAATGGACATATAGTTTCCATTTTTTGATATTCTTTTTATCTTTCCTATCTCTTCTATAATTCCAGTAAACATTTGTTTTTTCTTTTCTCCTTTGAAGATACAAATATACGTTTTAATATTCTTTACAAACCTTATATCCAATCATAACATCCCCACCTAGCATTTCTAAATTCTTTAAAGATAACTTATATGCCTCTTCAATTTTCGAAATACCAAGGCCTTCAACAGGACTTTTAGCTTTTCCACCAAATATTTTAGGTGCTATAAAGCAGATTATTTCATCAACAACTTCACTTTTTAGAGCATCCTCATTTAAAGTTGCTCCTCCCTCAAGTAAAATCCCATCTATTCCAATCTCACCCAAAAAACTCATCAAAGTTTTTAAATCAACTTTAATTTTTGATTTTGATTTCAAATTAGAATTAGGTTTAACCGCATTTATCAAAATGATTCCTCTAAAACGCAATTCAAATATTTTATTTAGCGTCTCTTCGTCAATTTCTTTAACCTCTTTGCTATTTTTTATTTTATCAATATTTATCTCACCATTTTCAAATTCACTAAAAGCTGTAGCAATTATTGTTGGATATTGATTTGCAGTTTTTACAATATTTGAATCCATCGGAATTCTTAGTTTAGAATCACAAATTATTCTAATTGGATTTCTTACCTCAGTTATATCTTCAGCCTCTAATCTACAATTCAACATTGGATCATCCACTAAAACAGTATTAATTCCAACCATAATTCCTTTATATTTATTTCTTAAAGTGTGCACATATTTCAATGCTCCTTCTCCTGTAATCCATTTGGATTCATTCGTTTTTGTAGCGATTTTTCCATCCGCAGTCATAGCATATTTCATCACAACATATGGTTGTTTTTTCTGGATATATTTGAAAAAGACATCATTTAATCTGTCGCATTCTTCTTTCAAACAATCACGCTTTACCTCAATTCCTGCATCCTCTAAAATTTTTATGCTTTTTTCTCCGACTAAAGGATTAGGATCTCTTGATCCAATTACAACTCTCGAAATCTTATTTTCTATAATTGCATCCGTACATGGTGGCTGTTTTCCCCAATGACAACAAGGTGTTAACGTAACATACATTGTTGCCCCATTTAATCCTTCTCTATCACCACCATTTTCCTTTAAATAATTAAAAATTGCATCTCTTTCTGCGTGAAAATCACCATATTTTTTATGATAACCTTCTGCAATTATCTTTGAATTTTTTACAATCACAGCTCCAACTAGAGGATTAGGATTAACCTTTCCGACACCATTTCTCGCTAGACAGATAGCTTTTTCCATAAAAAATTCATCAACTTCGATATCTTTCATATTTCTACCTCTAATTCCACTTTTGCTTTTTTTAATATATAATACCTTGATATTTATTCTTTGGGACTTTGTACGACTCGAATCCGTCGTCTTTAGAAATTAGAATTACTAAACCTGGTACGGTTTCCATAAAACTTAATGATTATTTTGCTATTTATTGTTTTACTATTCATTATGTTTTACGTCTATTCATTAGAAATCACTATCTGACACTGTCACATAGCTAATTAATAAATTCATTTCCATTCTTCTCTCATCCAGACTTTACTGTCGGCTATGGAATCTCACCATATCAACCTTTTGGCTCGCGGGCTTTACCGCCGGTAGGGAATCGCACCCTGCCCCGAAGAACAATTCTATTTATTATTATTACTAAAATTTATTTTTTATTTATCACGTCACATTATAATTCACATATCTATTAATTGCAACCCACTTTTTTAAAAAATTATAAAAATATTTAAAAAAAAATAAAAAAGGCATATTTTAAATTCTATTTTGTAAAAAAATGCCATTTCTATCTTTTAAATAGTAATTCTATCATTTTACACGCATATTACGTCATATTGATAAATCCAAAAATAATCACGCCAAAAATTTTTGTGTATCTCATAAAATACAATCTATTTTTAATATTATTCATTATGCATATTGACTATTGTTAAAAATTATTGTATATTTTTTTACAAAGCTCCTTTTATTAAGAATATTCAATTATTTCTGAAATACTAAGGTGTTTTTACCTACAATTTTTTGTAGGATTAGGCTAACCTAAAGGAGAAACAAAATGGAAACACGAGTAGCATTATTAAGCATAATTGTGGAAAATTCAGTTTCTGTTAATCCACTCAATGATTTGCTTCACGAATACAGTGAATTCATCATTGGTAGAATGGGAATTCCTTATCAGAAACGCGGAATCTGCATTATTAGCATCGCTTTAGACGCACCTCAAAATACCATTTCTACTTTGTCTGGCAAGATTGGCAAACTTAATGGAATAAGCGTAAAAACTGCTTTTTCCAAAGTTTAATCTAACTAAATTTTTCAAATGAAGAAAGAGAGAAACACAAATGGCAATTTATAATCCAAAATCATTAAAGGCAGAAGAGTTTATAAATCATGAGGAGATACTTAAAACTCTTGCTTATGCCGACGAAAACAAAAACAACGATAAATTAATCGACGAAATTCTAGAAAAGGCACGTCCTCAAAAAACCAAAACAGGTTATGTTTGTGCAGGACTATCTCACAGAGAGGCTTCTGTCCTACTTGCATGTGAAAATCCAGAAAAAATCAAAAAAATGTTTGAAGTCGCAGAAGAAATCAAACAAGCATTTTATGGAAATCGTATAGTTTTATTTGCACCACTTTATTTATCAAATTATTGTGTAAATGGCTGCCTATACTGCCCTTACCACGCAAAAAACAAACATATCGGACGTAAGAAATTAACTCAAGAAGAGGTAAAAGCTGAAGTAATCGCACTTCAAGATATGGGACACAAACGTCTTGCCATCGAAGCTGGTGAAGACCCTGTCAACAACCCTATCGAATATATTCTTGAATGTATAAAAACAATTTACAGCGTACACCACAAAAATGGTGATATAAGACGTGTTAATGTAAATATTGCAGCTACAACAGTTGAAAACTATAGAAAATTAAAAGAAGCTGGAATTGGAACTTATATTCTTTTCCAGGAAACTTATCATAAAAACAGTTATGAGACATTACACCCAACAGGACCAAAACATGATTACGCATATCATACAGAAGCTATGGATCGTGCCATGGAAGGCGGAATCGATGATGTAGGTCTTGGCGTGTTATTCGGATTAGACAAATATAGATACGAATTTGCTGGTCTATTAATGCATGCAGAACACCTTGAAGCAGTTCACGGTGTAGGTCCTCATACAATTTCAGTACCTCGTGTTAAACATGCAGACGACATTGATCCAGATGTTTTCGATAATTCTATCTCTGATGAAATGTTTACTAAAATTGCTGCTTGTATCAGACTAGCTGTTCCTTATACTGGAATGATTATTTCAACTCGTGAAACCGAAGCAGTTAGAGCCAAAATGTTGCAAGTTGGTATTTCACAGGTTAGTGGCGCATCTCGTACATCTGTCGGTGGATATACTGAAGAAGAGCGTCCACACGATACAGAGCAATTTGACGTATCAGATCAACGTACCCTTGATGAAGTTGTACGATGGTTAATGGAAACAGGTCATATTCCTTCATTCTGTACAGCTTGCTATAGAGAAGGAAGAACTGGCGATAGATTTATGAGTTTATGTAAGAGTGGACAAATACAAAACTGCTGTACACCAAATGCACTTATGACTCTTACTGAATATCTAGTCGACTATGCTTCTGAGGAAACTAGAAAAATTGGATACAGACTAATCGAAGATGAATTAAAGAAAATTCCTAAAGAAAATGTAAGAAAAATTGCTGCTGAACATATTGAAGCAATTAAAAACTCTAACAAACGTGACTTTAGATTCTAAGAGGTGAACGATATGGATTTAAACTCAACTCCAGGCGCACTGCGAACACATATTAGTTTTTTTGGTATACGAAACGCCGGAAAATCTAGCCTTGTAAACGCTATTACCAACCAAAACGTATCTATTGTTTCAAACACGAAAGGAACAACAACAGATCCAGTAAGAAAATCAATGGAGATTCTTCCTCTTGGACCAGTTGTAATAATCGATACACCTGGAATAGATGATGAAGGTCATCTTGGTGAAATGCGTGTAAAAAAAACAAAAGACATTTTAAAAGAAACAGATGTTGCAATACTTGTGGTAGATTTTACCACAGGTATTACAGCTCTTGATCAAGAGCTTATTAATATTTTTGTTGAAAAGAAACTTCCATATATCATTGCTTATAATAAAGCTGATTTATGCGAAAAATCATGTAATAATGTTGGGGTATCTACAAATAAAACTAAGTCTCAGACTTTATCAACCCTAAAACAAAATGATTGCTCTACATCCTTAAAAAATGAAATCTTTGTTAGTGCCAAAAACAACACAAACATATACGAATTAAAAGAAATGATTGGTCACATTATTAAAAATGACTCATCAGTCGAAAGAACATTGCTCGAAGGTTTGATTGAACCAAATGATATCGTTGTACTTGTTATTCCTATCGATAGTTCAGCGCCAAAAGGTAGATTGATTCTACCTCAACAGCAAGTGCTTCGTGATGCTCTCGATAAACATGCTATACCTTTATGTTGTCAAGTAAATGAATTACCTCATTTACTAGCCTCACTCAATAAAGCACCAAAACTTGTAATCACTGATTCTCAAGCATTTAAAGAAGTTGATAAATTAACACCTTCTGACATTTCCTTGACATCATTTTCAATTTTAATGGCTCGTTTCAAGGGTAATTTAAAAGAACACATTCATGGTGCAAAAAAACTTGAGGAACTAAACAACGGAGACACTATTTTAATTTCTGAAGGCTGTACACATCATCGTCAATGTAACGATATTGGTACTGTTAAAATGCCAAATTGGATTAACAGTTTCACACAAAAGCAACTAAATTATGAATTCACATCCGGAAAAGAATTTCCAGATAACTTATCAAAATATAGTCTAATCGTACATTGTGGTGGATGTATGCTTAATTCAAAAGAAATGCTTTCAAGAATAGAAACTGCCAAAAAAGAAGGTGTTCCGATTGTCAATTACGGCATAGCTATCGCTCATATGCATGGAATACTAGCTAGAAGCATTGATATATTCCCAATATATAAAAAGATCCTATATTAATAACTTAACCACACCAAAAAACTACGACTGTAAGCTTGCTCTGATTTACTTTCACTATACAGTCGTAGTAGTTTTTATATTAATTTTAAAATCCATATCTGTTCTTTATTCTCTAACCTTCACCATTTAAATAACAGCCCTCTTAATTTGTTCTTTGCTAATTCTATCTTTTCTCATATTTTCTTCTGCTTCTTTGAAACAATTAGGAACACCGTTCTTTTCTATTTTATAACGCGATACCCCTATATTTACATCTAGATTATAGAGCTGTTCTTCTCTCGCATTATATCTGGCTACAGCGTTTTTTATGTCACTCTTAAGTTCCCTTATTATTGCTCTTTCCTCATAAAGCTGTTTATCAGGTTCACTTTCTCTGTAATAAATTTTCATAAACAACGCAAATTCATTTACTTTAATTCTACCAACAATTGCTTTTCTGTTCGCATCGACAGAGAGATCTTCTATTATCTTCGCAAAAGCTTTTAGTTTTTTCCCCACTTCATCATTGCCTTGTTCACGACCTATTACATCTATTTTATCTATTTCAAAAACGAGTAGATATATAACTGCAAAATTATCGTCCCTCAATTTAGCAACCTCATCATACATCCTACGCATAAACTCACGATTATTGTTCAATGCTGTAACTGTATCTTTTGAAATAAGATCTTCTTGTGTTGCAAAAAAAATAAGTAAACTAACAATTGTAACAGAGGCAGAAATCAAAGGCATCCAATTAAATTTTATTTGAATAATACTAAAAAGTATAGGAATAAACGGAACAACTGCAAGAGTTGCATGCTTTCGTCTGTCTATAACTTCATCCGAAGAAAATAATTTTGAAAAAGCTTGAAAACTTCCAGTTATTAAATAAATATAAGCTAAAACAATCTGCAAGACATAATGACTGCCTAAATGAAACGTCAAATCCTTGTCATAATAAAATACAATACCCGTTTGTGAATTTATTACGCAAATAAAGAAATTTATAAAAACGAAAAACATAACAATCGAATTTAAAACTTCTTTTCTTTTTTGATACTCTTCACCTTTTCCTAATACATATTCAAAATAAACAAACCACAAATAACCCATAACCGTCTCTGAAACAAAATACATAGATTTAAAAACATATAACAAATCAATGTATTCTCTTCCCTTTCCATAACTAGCGACTCTACTAATGCAATCAAAGCTCACATAAAACATAGTACAAACTACAGCATTAATATATGAGCGTTTATAATTAGGATTATTCAAACGAACGCTACTTTGCAAGGCAATAATAACAAGTAGCATAACACATAATACACTTATCTCTATATAAAGAGTCAAATATCTCATACTTTCACCTCATAATCTAATTTTTTATAAGAAATGCCACGATATATCCATATCATTTATCCAAAATGTATATCGAAATAGTTAAATTAGATTATTATTGTTTTTTATTATTTTGGGAATTAAGAGATGTCTCGAAATAAAAAAAATCCCGAAACCGTTGTCATCAACAGTTCCGGAACCTCTTTAAAAAGCGACAGACGGGGCTCGAACCCGCGGTCTCGACCTTGGCAAGGTCGCGCGTTACCAACTACGCCACTGTCGCATATTATTTCCGACCTAAGCCAGAAATAATACAACATAGAAATAAAAACTATAAACACAAATAAAACTAACAACTTTTAGTCAATTTCTCGACTAAGAGCGATAGACGGGGCTCGAACCCGCGGTCTCGACCTTGGCAAGGTCGCGCGTTACCAACTACGCCACTATCGCATGCCATAAATAACAAATGTATTTCAAAGCATCAACATTATTACTTTTATCAAAAATAAGATTTCCGATAAGAGCGACAGACGGGGCTCGAACCCGCGGTCTCGACCTTGGCAAGGTCGCGCGTTACCAACTACGCCACTGTCGCATTTCTTTTTTAATTTGTTGCCCTCATCCGTGGCACATGTAATATAATACAATCTTTGTTTCCTTTTGTCAACAACTTTTTTGAAAAAATTTTTATTTTTTTTTATCGAATGTTTATTTTCTTTATATAATGCCAAAACCTAAGGATAAATCGTATGTAATTTATTCATTTCAATAATAAAAGATCTTTATCATAACTTGATTTTTTTAACAATCTATGTGAAAATGTTATTTGAACACGGGAGGGCCTTATGATTATAGTTTCTTGTATTACTCAGACTTATGGGTTACTTTTTAATAATAGGAGAATATCACAAGATCGAGCTATTTTAAAATTAATATATAATCAATTTATCAATTTTAAGAAAGAACATTCAAATATAAAATTTTATATGAATGATTATTCTTATTCTCTATTTTTATTCTATCTGAATAACCTAGAGTCAAATTTAAAGTATTGTGAATACAACATTTTCATAAAATCAATAATAGTATCTGATTCGTTTCTTCTTGAAGCTGAACAATATGATTTTTGTTTTGTAGAAAATAATGATGTTTTGTCTTTTTTTGATAATAATAACGTTACCGGAACTATATTTTATAAATGGGACAAAACATACCCATGTGATTATTATTTATCTTTGCCGATTGATTTTGCGCAAAATTTTGTTTTACAAACAATGACTGAACATATTGGCCATTCTCACTCAACTATACTGGAGGAAATTTATAAAAATGAAAAAAATTCTTAATTTTTTACGTGGCAGATTTGCTGCGCGTCTACTAATATTTGCTGTTGCAGCATGTATTATTGTTTTTTGTGCTGTATTTATTAGTAATAAAAGCCATAGAGCTTACCATAATCACAGATACAATACTAGATATAGTAGTTCTAATCGCTACAATAAAGGATATAACTATAACAAATATAAACACTACTCTTCAAGTAGTAGCAGTTCAAAAAAGAAATCATCTTTTTGGGGTGGATTTGGTAAATCATCTTCAAAAAAGGATAAAAGCTATAGTAGTTCTAGCTCTCATAGTTCATCAAGACATAGCTTTTTCAGACATAAATCAAGAAGGCATTGAAGAGCAAACGGAAAATCTGATGGTAATTCAAAATTAAGCAATGCACAACAGGCTGAGATTGCGAAAAATTATAGTGTTACTTTTAACGCATCACAGATACCTGCATATTCAGATTCTCCTTATGTCGCTATAAATGATAACAAACCTTTTTTTGATGATAAATTGCTTACTAAAAATTCTTTTGAATACTATAGTCCATTAGATTCAAAAGGGCGTTGTGGATTTGCCGTTGCTTCTATAGGGCAAGATTTAATGCCTACTGAAAAACGTGGTCCTATTGGAAGTGTTAAGCCTTCTGGATGGCATACTGTTAAATATAATCATGTGGATGGTAAATACTTATATAATAGATGTCATTTGATTGGATATCAGTTAACTGCAGAAAATGCAAACAAACAAAATCTAATTACCGGCACACGATACTTAAATGTTGACGGAATGTTGCCTTTTGAAAACATGGTTGCAGATTATGTTAAAGAAACAAATAATCACATTTTATATCGTGTTACTCCAATATTTAATGGTGATGACCTTGTTGCACAAGGCGTACTTATAGAGGCTAAATCTGTTGAAGATAATGGTAAAGGAATTATGTTTAATGTTTTTTGTTATAACGTTCAACCTAATGTTATAATAGATTATAAGACCGGTGATTCACATTTATCATAGAATATTAAACATTTTATTATTTAAGACTCAAAAAACGACTCAGTAATTGGTGATATCACCAATCCTAAGTCGTTTTTTTCTATAAATCAACCAATTTTCTAAATTTAACCTGTTCAAGAGCTGATGCCGCAACAATATAAGTAATCACTGTTACTACAGCCTCAACTAATAATCCTGGTGTCTGAGCTAAACTTCCTGGAATAGTACCTATTACATAAATTCCCGCTATTAAATAACCTGCTACTACATATAAAGACATTAGTATTGCAAACAAATATACTCTAACTGATTTAATCTGAAGTTTCTTTTTACAACATTCTTTTCGTAATAGTATTGCGGCTAAAAATCCCATGCTTCCTTTTATTATCAATGTTGGAATTGCCCATACTGCGTAACCGCTCATAATATCTGCTAACATTGATCCAATTCCACCTGCTAATAAAGCGCCTATAGGATTAACAAACGTCGCTATAACTAAAATAAAACATCCTCCAAGATTATCATATCCTGTTGGTGTAGGCACTTTTAAAAACAAAGTAGCTACCATAACAATAGCTATTGACAAAGCATAAGTACTCAATGATTTAACATTTTTTTCCATAATATTCCTCCTAAAAAAACATTTTAAAATTATTGCTCTTTCATTTGAGCCTGTAATTCTCTATCTACAAACATCATCACAAGTGCAATTCCTAGAAATAATGTACACATACAAATTGATTTTTCCTGAAACATTTTAACGAAAAAATTTCCAATAATAGCACCCATTCCAAATGATGTTATTATTCCAAAATATAATAAACTTTTCTTTAAAAACAGAATCTTCTTAGTTTCAAAATATGAAACCATGTTTTGTGTTGCACTTCTTAAATTACCAATGCACATAGTTGTTGCTGCATTGTTTCCTAAAATCTTTCTAAAACTTTCCACTTGTATTCCGCATGCAAAAGATATCAATGAATTGGCAATAAGATTATATCTTTGTGGGAAAAAACATACTCCAAATAAAATTAACGCTTCAACAAAAACTGAAAACTGTCTCCAATGAAGTGTATTTTTTTCCTTAAATAAAATTCTAAAAATCTCTGCCAAAGCGATTCCAATTGCGAAGGATATTATTGGCAAAAAGTATCTTAATGCCATTCCCCAATCTCCTTCTGACAAATGTACCCCGAACAAAAGAATATTTCCTGTTTGCGCATTTGCGAAAACTCCACCTCTGCATACGAAAGAATATGCATCCATGAAACCACCAGACATTGCAAGAACAACTCCCAATTCGATTGACTCTGACATTTGAATAACATTTTTCACTTTAATTTCTCCTTTGATGTATAATACACAAAAAGAGTATACATCTTTTGTACGATTTTTACAACTAATTAAAACTTATAGACAATTATAAGCTCTACTTTTAATTCATTTTTACTTTATTTAAAAACATTATCCATTTTATAACTATGACCCTATTTTAAAATAATATCTGGTACACATTCTGCCATAGTTTTGTAACCTAAGCCACTTGGATGTAAATGATCACCACTATCCATTCCCTCTGCAAAAGCTTTTGGATTTTTTGAATCCCTTACTGCTTTTTCAAAATCAATACATCCATCAAAACACTCTGCTTTTCTAATCCAATCGTTTAATTCATTTTTCATTTGCTCTCTAAAATCAGCATAAGTTCTCCAGTTTTCAATTGGTAATAATGTTCCAACATAAACTTTATAATTATAGCTTTTAGCTAAATCAATATAATACTTCATACCATCTATCATTTCATCAACTGTTGGTAAATCACTCATTGGACGATATGGGTTTACGTCTGTTCCAACCGGATGAATTATGTCATTTATTCCTTGCTGAATTATTACTGTATCAACACCTTCTGTTGGCACTTCATGAGCAAATCTATTTGTTCCCTTTAATCCATACGACTCATATCTTATACAACTATACTCTCTTAAAATTCGAGAACCACTTGTTGCTCTTCTAATAACTGCTGTATTATTAAAATTATTTTCTTTACATCTAAGTTGCAAATAATCCGGCCAATCCTGAGCAGTAATTGAGTCACCATAGCAAAGTACTGTTCTATTTTCTTTATCTGTTAAAATTGAAATATTACTTAAAAAATAATATAAATTTGTTCCTCTTTTTATATCAATTGAAATATCTCTGTTATGAGTTTGATTTCCAATAGCATAGATTGCGCTGTTAGATAATGGTCCGCTTACATAAACTGTTGAACGCATTTGCGTAAAATCTTTTAAATAGAAATTAACATCAAACTGTGATTTTGCCTCTATCTTACACATTAATGGATCAGATACAATATTCTTTTTTGCAGGAATTGTAACCGACTTACTTCCGTTTTCGAATGTGACATCATAGAATTCTCCATTTACATAAACACTACATTCCGATATTGTTATAGGTTCCGTTCCACAGTAGTTATCAAAAGTCAATTTCATTCCTTCTCCGGAAAATTGTGAATAAATTGGGTATCTAAAAGTAATATTCTTTCCATAACTTTCTGGTCTGTTTTCGCCAATCGATACAGCATTTCCCCAAATACTTGCCCAATGTTTGTCAATTAAATTATTTGATTTATCTACGCTGTTTGTAAAAATATGATTGTAACTGTTTTGTTGCATTTTAAAAATTCCTTTCTATCTTATAGGATTTTATTCCTATAGCTTTCTGTATAAAACATCATTGCACTTTGTTATTTGTACTTTGTAGTGTTTTATAAAATTATACTTTACGTCCTAATTCTATAGAGCCGTAAAACATAAATTGTTGAATGACACCGTTATACGGTGCATATGTATTCAAATCGAACTTATTATTATATTTTTCTTCTAATATTCGCAAAATCCATACATCCTTTGGAAACGAATTAAGTCTATGAAAACCAAATAGCATAATACATGATGCAACTTTTGGACCAACTCCATATAATTCTAACAAACGATTATATAACTGTTCATCCTCTAGATTTTGAAGACTTTTAATTGTTATTTCTTTATGGTAAAACTGCTCTACTATAGATTTTAAATACTTTGTACGGTAACCTAAAGCACATTTATTCCAATCTTCATCCGACATTTTATACATTTGTTCCGGTGTCGGAAAAGCATATATTCTTTTATGGTCATCGATTAATGTTCCTGCACACTCGCAGAGTGTTTCTACAGCTTTTTTTATGGCTGGAATATTCTTCCTTTGAGAAATAACAAATGATACTATCATTTCCCACGGATCCTGACTCAGAATTCTTACACCTTTAGAATATTTAGCTGCCTTATACAAAAAATCATCTTCTTTAGATATCATACCACGAATTTTCTCATAATTTGTACTTAAATCAAAGTAATTATACCACACCTCTTCAAATTCTTTTTTTGAGCACGAAATCTCATATAACAAAGGATTTGAATTATCTTGTTTTTTTCTAATATATAATATACGACCAAAGGCAATGGTACAAAAAATACCATTGCCTATCTCATTGAACCTAAATACTTCACCACTATTTTCTATTTTTTTTAAGTCAAAATCATCGCTTATCTCTATTTCGTCCTGAAAGATAGCATTTTTATCAGAACTTGCTTTATCTTGAAATAACCTTTTTTTATTTGACTCTGCTTCATTTTGAAATAGTTCTTGCATTTTATCTCCTTTATGCATAATTGAATTCAATATCTTGTTATAATCTCTTAACTTGTAGCTGTTGATTTTCATCACATTTTTTTAGAATATCCTTTATTACAAAATTATACGCTATCAAAACGTATATTCCCGTTGTAATCCATGCAGATGAATCGCAGAAAAATGCCAGTGTCGAATTATGCAAACAAACTGATATTATTCCACAAACTGTTCTTGAAACCAACTCTACTACGCCTCCCATTAATGGTAAAAATGCATAGCCACAACCTTGCATTGTATTTCTATAAATGAAAATATATGACAAAGGCACATAAAATAATGCACTTAATACAATATAAGTCTGCGCTGCTGGAAAAGCATCTGCTACTTCTTTAGCTGTTCTGAAATAAATCATCATTGTTGGTCTTACCAGGATTACTGCTAAAATTCCTGTTACAATAGCCATAACTGTTGACATTATAGTTGCAACTCTTACGCCTTCTCGCAAATGTTTGATATTCCCTTTTCCGTAGTTTTGACCACTATATGTCGCCATTGCCTGTCCCATTGCCGGAAAAGCCTGTGACATCAGACCATGTAATTTAGATGCTGCTGCAAAAGCCGACACCGTTACAACACCAAAATTATTTATTGCTGTCTGCATTACCATTGTACCTGATGCTGTAATTGCGAACTGTATCGCCATTGGTAAGCCGACACCGATTTGTAATTTCGAATCATTTGAATCTAAGAACCATTCATTTTTTTTAGGCCACAACAGTTTTTCATTTTTTATTATATATATCAAACACAAAATTGCAGATATACCTTGTGAACTGACTGTTGCAATAGCAGCACCAGCTACTCCCATATGAAAGTTTTTTATAAAGATTAAATCTAATACGACATTAAGCACCGATGAAAAAATAAGTGCCACTAATGGAATCACACTATTTCCGACGGCTCTTAAAAATGCTGAAAATAAATTATAAAAAACCAACGCTACCAAACCTGCACAAATTATTGTTATATATGTATATGCCTGACCAAATATCTCCTTTGGGGTACGCATCAAAATAAGTATATTTTTCATTGCCAAAATACTCACCAATGTCGTAAGCGCAATTATTATTATTGCCAACAATATAGCATTTGCAACACTTCTTCTTACACCTTTTTCATTTTTGGCTCCATACCTTTGTGACGTTAAAACCGTGCAACCTGTTGTTATTCCTTGCGCAAAACCAATGATTAAAAACATTATAGTACCTGTCGAGCCTACTGCTGCAAGGGCATCATTGCCAACATATCTACTTACAATAATAGAATCTGCTGCATTATAAAGCTGTTGAAAAACATTTCCTAAAAATAATGGTATTCCAAATTTTGCAATTAGACCAAATGGCTTTCCCTGTGTCATATCACGTTCCATAAAACCACCTCATTCTAAATCCATTTTATTTTTCAATTTTCCTTAATATTTCAAAAAGATTATTAATCGCGCTTTCATAAACCTCTTTATCTTTTGCTTTTTTTATTTTTTTCATTTCTTTATGAATTTCTTTGCAATCATCAAATGGTTCTAAGATATAAAACCATAATTCTTTCATCCTGTTTATCGCATCTGAACAAGCTGTATAATCGCTGACATAATCCGCAAATAGTCGAGAGACAAATTCCTTCAATCTATCACAGTCGATATTATTATGAGGTTTATTTTCATAATAATTTTCAAGCATCAATGGATTAGTTAAAATTCCTCGACCAATCATAATGCTATTAACATTATAATCGTTATAATCATTAATTATTTTTATAATGTCATCTGAAGTTTTTATATCACCATTATAACCAATATCCATATTCGCCTTTTCACAAACATTTCTAAATGCGTTAAAATCAGGACCATTTTTATAAAAATCTTTTCTCGTTCTAGGATGTACAATTAATTCATTTAATGGATATTTATTGTAAATTTCTGTTATTCTATCTAAATCATCAAAATTTTCTATTCCTAGTCTCGTCTTAACTGAAATTGTTAATTTTTCTGAAAGTTCAGTATAGATTTGATCCAAAAAAGAATCAAATTGTTCTAAATCAAGCAACATTCCAGCACCCTTGTGTTTTGAAACAACTGTTCCCGATGGGCAGCCAACATTTAAATTAATTTCATTGTATCCTAGTTTTTTTATTTCTCTTGCATACCAGATAAACTGCTGTGCATTGTTAGTTAACAACTGAGGAACGACATACATTCCCTCGTTAATTTTAGGATCGATTTCTCTTTTTTCACGATTTTTCAACTTAAAAGTCTGATTAGTTGCAATAAAAGGAGTAAAATACTTATCTACTCCTTTGTATAATTCATGAAAATGTCTCCTATAAATATGTCCGGTTATACCTTCCATTGGTGCTAAATAAAACTTCATTTTGTACCTCATATATTCTTTTATAGTAATTTTTTAAACTATATGAATTCTTTTTGCTGCCCTTTACCTTATACAATTCTTGATCAGCTAAATCAAATGCTTCATTTATGTCCATTTTTGATGAAACAATAACTGCACCTATGCTTATCGACACTTTAACTGTGTTATCTTCATAGTTTATATTTGTATCCATTGTATGAACTAAATTCAAAAGCATTTTTTTTATTTTTTCTACATTTCTACCATCAGGAATGTAAAAAATAAATTCATCTCCACCATATCTTGCAAAGATGGCTAAATCACCAAATGTTTTTTTTATTTCATTTGCCAACATTTTTAGTGCTTTATCGCCACCTAGATGACCAAGTGTATCATTTACACTTTTAAAATTATCATAATCTAAAATACCAACAACTGATTGTCTATATTTGCAATTCGAACTAAATTGATCAGCATAAATCTTATTAAAACCTAAACGATTATATACTTTAGTGAGTGTATCAAGCGCAGTTTTTTTAAGGAATTCCTGGCGTTCTTCCATTTCATTTTGAACATTCGATATTTTCCCAATATATAAAATTTTATGAGTTTCTTCATTCTCGATTGGAGATAAAAATATCCTAACCCATGTAACATCTTGATCTCTCATATTGCCAAAATACATACGTTTTTCTTTTTCTTCATTCTGAACCATATGTTTTAATACTTCAATAAACTGATTTAATTTAGCGTTTTTTTCCTCAATATTATTTAATTCAATTTTATTTTTTAAACAACCAAAAAAATCTTTGAATTTCTCGTCAATCGTCAATACTCCATCAGAAACATCATATTCGAAAATATATTCATCCATCATTTCTGCTAAAAGAGCATATCTTTTGGCATAAAATTCTTGCTTATGTAAATATTTTTGTTTTTCGTATCCGCTAAACCAGATTTCTACTAAAACAATAAGATATACAAACAAAATTCCTATTATAAAATGTACAGGATACTGTTTTAAAAGCATTTTTAAAGTTACTTTAGTTATCTCATTTTCGTTTGCCTCTACCAGATATGAAGCAAGTGAATTATCTGAAATATCATATAAGCATTTATTAAAAACCGATATCATTCTTGCGTCTTCATCACTTCTAAATGCAATTCTTAGGGAATTCTTAGATGAAGTAGCAACTACTTCTAAATTATCAAATTGATCGTTTTTTATATAATAATTGGCTAAGTAATAATTAGTAATCGTGTATTGCGATAAGCCCATATCAACTGACTTCATCGCACTTTCAACAGAAGTGCATTTATATTTTTTGTCTACTCCACGATAATAATCACGTGATGAATTCTCAACAATCGCTGCTTTTGCCTTTGCAAGATTCAGTTTTTTAATATTATCACTCATTTTATTTCTAATAACAACATTATTATACTCAATATATGGCTTAGTCATCTGATACTTTTCCTTATTTTCCTCAGTATCTTCTAGTCCCATAATTAAATCAATCTGATTATTATCAAGCGCCTTTGTCATTTTCATTTCATCATCAAAAATAACAAATTTACATTTAACTTTAATTTTCTTAAATATATCATCTGCAACCAGTTTTGACATCCCTTTGATTTTGTTTTTCTCAATGTACGAAAAAGGCGGGCTTTCCCTTAAAAGTCCAACCTTTATAATTGGACGTTTTTTTAGAAACTTCTTCTCTTCATACGTCAAATCTAAGGAGTGCTGCGTAATATTGTCTGATTGAAATGAAAAAATGCTTTTTCCAGAATTTTTTTTCATATCTTCTGTTCTTGATTTTTCCCAACGCCTGTTCCAATCATTATAAATATCATATAATTTTTCAGATGATAACCCTACCGCAGACTCAATTATACGTTTTTGCTCCATACCGCTATACATATTGAGTCGTTTTTCTAGTATATTAAACTGTTGTTGCAAATTATCTGATACTGTACTATTTTGTAAAATATGCAAATTCTTTATTGCTTTATAAATCTCAGGAATTTCACGTCCTTTTACAATGGAAATACATTGCATATCTGAATTATAATTTGATTCATCAAGAAAGTATTCTACAAATTCCTTTGCTAATTCAGGATACTTAGTATTTCTACTAATTCCTATACAATAATCAGCAATTATTGAGGCATATTGTTGCTTATTTATTTTGTTAGGAAACGGCATATATCCTATATCATTTGGATTCGTTGAAACATCTTGAACTGTAGAAACAGCCCACGAACCAACTGCCATACAGCCAAGATTACCATTGCCCAAATCCCTTATAGCCTGATTCCAACTGTAATCTTTGATTGAATCTTCACAATAATTATTTTTTATAAGATTATAATAAAAACTATATACCTTCTCATGCGTGGAACCTATTCCAAAAGGATTAATGATATTGGTAAAATCTTTATTTCGGTATTTTTCATCACCTGTCATCTCAATAAATGAAAAATACTCCCAAATATTTAGCCCCCATATAGATGAATAACCACTATAAAAAGGTATTTTACCTGTGTTATTTTTAATATACGACATATCTTTTAAAAAGTCTTTTATCGAAGTAGGCAATTTAGTAATACCTGCTTTTTCAAAAACTTTTTTATTATAAACGAATCCAGCCAAATACATACTTGATGGTAGGCCATAAACATCATCATTAATTTTTACCGCTTGATCTAAATAATTATATTTATCCTCTAATTTCGACTGTCTCCCTATTTTCATAAAAAAATGTTGTATATCATTCAAAGAAAGACCCTCTGGAATAAACATAACATCCGGTGCCGTATTATTATAAATTTCATCCCTTAATTTATTACTATAATCATCGAGACAATTTACTTCAACCTCTACATCTGGATGCTGTCTTTCGAAACCTTTTACATATTCTTTCATAAAATCAACAGATTTATGCGTTGTAAACCTAATTACCTTCTTAGAAGATTCAGCATGTATAGCTGTTGGTATTTTTACTATTAAAATAGTTTCTAACAATAACAGTATTGCAAAACCTATTAAAAATAGTTTTTTTAAGTTTATTTTTTTAAAATATACTAGCTCCATTATACCCCCATCCTTGGTCTGCGACAGCTAATAACTTACTCTAAAACAACTCTTTCACTTCAATTCTTTTTAATATAATTCTTCTTCCATTGTTGAAGCCATTAAATTTCTATAACTTCTTTTAAGTTTTTCATTATCAACAGTGAGCGCATTAATCTTTTCTTGTAACTCTTTGATAATTCTATTAAATTCATTTTCCTGTCCCTGATGCTTCTCAATAGAATCACTAGAAGCTGTTTTAGCAGCATTTAACTCAAGTTTTACATTTTCAAGTTGGCTTAATGCTTCATTTCCCTTAGCAACAGCTGTTTCATTTTCTTTTCTCAAATTATGTAGTTCTTCTTCTAATTCCATAATTCTTAAATCACTATCATCTTTTGCATCACTTATAGCTTTAACTTCTTTTGAAGCATCAGCTAACTTTTGAGTAGTTTCATTTAATCTATTTTGAGTTAACTCAAGCGTTTGCTCTAACTGGCGATTTTTATCATTATATGCTTTATTTTTATCCTCGCAATTTTTTACAAGTTCTTCTAACTCAAGAATTTTAAAATCGCTGTTATCTTTTTCATCTTGAAGTTTTTTATATTTTTCTTGCTCTTGTTTGATAGCAAGATCCTTATTGTTAGAAAGCTCGTTTAATGCTCTTACATCATTATTTGAAACTCTTAAGCTTTCTTTTAATTGATTTAGTTCATGCTCTAAGTCGTCTTTTTTAGTTTTTGTATCTTCTAAACGCCCCATAGTTTTCTCTAAATCACTCTTTATTTTATCAGAATTAACTTGAACAGCTTTTTTCTCATCCTGCAACGCATTATAATATTTTTTTGCCTGTTCTAATCTGTTTGCAAGTTCATTGACTGTATCATTTAGTCTGGTATTTTCATTAGTAACGCTATCTTTTTGAGCTGCAAGCTGTTTATACTGCATATCTTTTTCTTTTAAGTTTTGCTCTAATGATTTAACGTTTTCATCACTATCAGATACCTGTGACATTAAAACTTTCTTAGTGTTTTCCAGTTCTTGATATTCTTTTTGAGCATTAGTTAAATCTCTCTTTACAGCAATTAATTCTTTACTTACTTCATCATATCTTTTCTCTGCTAAATTTGCTGCAGTTTTAGCATCTTTTGATGAATTTTCAAGTTTATTTACTCTGATTTCGAGATTATCCTTAAGTGCTCTTACTTCGCTAAATTCACGATTTAATGCAGCCAAAGAGTTCTTTGTTGAGTTAAGCTCTTTTTCACTAGACATAACACGATCCTTCATGAATGCAAGTTCTTTACCTTTTTCATTTAACTCATTTTTAACAATTTTAATTTTGCCACTCTCTCTTCTAGCTTCATCTTTTGCTTCATCTAACGCAACAGTTAACTCATTTATAGTTTTTTCCTGCGATTCAGTTGTAACTTTTGAACTTCTAAGTTTTGTTTCAGCCGCACTAAGTTGTTCTTTAACACTATTTAACTCTAGCGATGTTGCACTTGATTCTTCTATCAATGTCTCATAATTTTTTGATAAATTATTTCTTTCAACAACAACTGTCTGATGTTTTTCTTTTAAATCTTTTAATTCTTCCTGTAAAAGTAAAACATGATAATCACTATCATCTTTATAGTTTTTTATATCTGAAAGTTCTGCACTAGCTTTATCAAAATCAATTTTAGTAGTTTCTAAATTTTTGCTAAGCGTAGAAACTTTTTGTTCTAAATCTGCCTTTGTTTTATTGTATGTTTCTGATAGTGAACGATAATCCTCTTTTATGGATTTAAGCTCATTTACTGCTTGATTTAAGCTCTCTTTAGTTGTATTTAATTCTGTCTTGTTAGCATTATTTTGCAATGTAATGCTCTCTAATTCCTGATTACTATCTTTTAAACTGTTTATTGTTGATAAAAGTTCATCAGTTTTAGCTTTTAAATCAATCTCCGCATCATGAAGTTTTGCCTTAACATTTACAAGATTCTGCTCTAATTCTTTAATTTTTTCAATCTTTTGTTCTTCTGACAAAGATTTTTTTTGTAAAGAATCTTCTGTTGCTTTAAGAGTTTTATTTGAGACTTCTAAATCATGTTTAACTCCAGATAACTCATTATGCAATGCTTCTATATTCTCTTTAGCTCTTTGTATTTCACCTTTTAAAGTCAAAATATCAGCTTTATTCTTTTCTAATTCCTTATCATTATTAACTAATTTAGCATTGCTATCATACAATTCTTTACTTTTTTTAGATAATTCTTCCTGCAAAGAATGAATCTGTTGAGATTTCCTAGTATTTTCCTGCTTACTTTGTTCTATTTGATCTTCAAGAATTCTTTTATCTTTTACAACTTCCTTAGATTTTTGGTTGGACTCATCTAATTTTTTATGGTAGTCCTTTACCTCTTCTGTCATTATTTTTAATTTTTCAAGAGTTTCCTGTAATCTGACTTTTGTAACATCAAGTTGTTCGCTCGTACTTAATTCCTTATCCTTTGACTCTTTATAATTCTCTTTAACAAGTCCAAGCTGACCTTCAAGATTTGCAACCATTTCTTCTAGTTTTTTCTTTTCGATAGTTGCTGCACTTGCACTAGATTCCTTGTCTTTAACTCTATCTTCTAAATCTGTAATTTTAGTATATGCTTTAAACAAATCATCCACTATATTAATTTGAAGCATCACATTTTTTGCATCAGTTGGCAACTGCCAATATGCTGAACTTCCATCTATTTCTGCTAATTTTTTATTTAAATATGTGGCTACTTCCTGCATATATTCCGCACTCTCAGAGCCACAAAGATTATATTTTTTTCCACCAACTGTTATTTCTGTATTAATACTTTTATCTGCCACAATAAAATTCCTCCAATATTACTTATGCCTTAAAAATATAAAAGCACTCAAGTTACATTATAGCAAGTTTCCAGATAGAAAAACACCCTTATTTATTTTTTTTCATAAAATGAACACAAAAAAGAAAGGCCAGCATAAGCCAACCTTTCTAAAAAAGAGGAAGTCAAAGAATTTACTTCTTGTACCCGTTATTAATTATTATTCTCCACTCTATCATTTTGCGCGATATTGCAACGATTTCCTTCATAACGACAAACACTCTCCGATTTGCAGTTATTCAAATTGCTCCTAAAATCTGACCATTTGCAACCCCAACACTCCTTCATCGGAACTAAAGTTCCATGTTCAGGCTCCCAGTGTTCGCAAAAATCACCTTCACTAACTATTTTATACCCCTCATTATTATAGCCTACGATTTTTGCCATCCAGCTGTTAACCTCACTTTTTTTATTACTGGCGATTGCACATCCATAACTGCTGCTGAAACTGACTTCCCTTTTGATATGCAACCTGTTTTCCCAAGTGATTGGGCAACGAAACAGTTCTCCTCGTCGCTCCAATTCACTATAATGCTATACCCTTTCTTTCTCATTTAGACTCTCCTTTCTAGCACCCTGCACAAAATTTTCGTCTCTCCCCAGTGACATTATTTTGTACATATCTCTTAACAAGATATATTTCCTTCTTGTCCTGAGCCAATTTAAAGAAAAAACTCCTAAAAAAGCCTCGATATACAGTCCTACTCCCCTGAAAAAAGCACCCCTTACTTTTTCGACCGTATATTAATTTCGAAATGAAACCCCCATTTCGCTTCGAAATTTAATAACCAAGAATTTGTTATCTGTAATTAATATATCATAGTTAATGAATTATTAATTTTTTTGTCGTTAAACTGATTGTTTTTGTCGTTAAACTGATTGTTTCGTTTTTTTTAGAGTTGTCATCCTTTTTTGTTATTATTCTATTTCATTTTCATAAAAAATATAAAAATGACGTTTATTTTTTTTTACACTAAGCAAATAATCGTTTCTAGTCTTTACATGATTTAAGTGGCATTACAAGTTCTGTATAAAATGAGTTTTTTGTTTTTATAACGTCATACTTTCCGTTATATTTTATGAAATATTTATAAACTTTTTGAAGGATTTCATAATTATCAAATGGAATTATCCCGTTTTTATACAAATATTCCAGTTTACCCTCATTGGAAACTATATTTTTTATAAAATCTTCTCCATCTCTATAGGCTTCTAACTTTCCTTTTTTATTAACGCAAAAATTAACACTTGAAAAAGGATGATTTGATCCAAGTTTAAATTTAATACCGACTTTTCTAATTTTGATAAAGTTTTTGTCTATTTCAATATCTAACCAAACCTTGAGAGCATCCAATCCATCTATTACTTCATTTAAACCATGGTTACAATTTGATCCTTTTTTAAAAGTGGAGTTTTCCTCGCTCTCTAGTCCACTTTTATTATCACTTAGATACTTTATTTCATTTTCAAGCATTTCAAATGAAATAGAAAGAAACTCGATTAATTTATTAATATTACAACGTTTTTCTATATTTTTAATTGTTTCACATTTTATATTAATTTTATTGCATAAACCTTTTAATCTATATAAATAGCTTTCTATAATAAAATTAACATATTCGTTATCAGCATATTTTTCAACTAATGAAATATCAGTTTTTTTCTCGTTATATATCTCGCACAAAAAATTATACGCAACATCGATCTCATCATTTTGAATATAATTTTCAACAGTATTCATAAAACGCTTCATCTTCTGCTCATATATTTCGTTGAATTTTCTGAGAAAATTATAGTCGACACTATACTCTTCTATGTTTTCTTCAACGTGTTTTTTTATAAATTCTGATTCTTTTTTTATTCTTATTTTTTCCATATAATATTTGGTAAAATTATTTTCAATAATAGTAGCAAGGATCTGAATAAAAATATATAAAGACGGATACGCGCCTGCTATGTTATTTTGTCCAATATATATTTTACATAGCATAAAAGCAATAGACATAATCAGGCCACTACTACTAGCAATTAATCCATATAAAATACCTGAAATATGAATTGAAACATAGGGAATAACCAGAACCCAAATCCAAAAAGAACTTATACTTATGTTACCAAAAGATTTTTTTATAAAAAAATAAACAAAAATTATACAACATAATATATAAGACAATATAATCGTTAGAACAATATGATTTTTTCTTTTTTTGTAGAAATAAATAAATACTAACAATACAAGGAAAAGAGCTGTATTTGTCAAGGCTGAAACAATATCATCCTGAAGCAAATTAAGAAAAATAAAAAAGAAACAAAATAAATCAATCAAGCTCAAAAAAACTAATGCTTTTTCTATTCTCTTTTCTCTTACAAAAGATTCTTTTTCTAATTCTCTTAATTGTTTAATACTATACAACATTCTTATTTTTCCTCATAATATTATAAAATTGTTTACATAGAGTACTCAACAAATTTTTCTCCTACTATTCTATATGCGCCACGAGGCATAGGAAAAACTTTATCATCTTCCATTACTATTTCTTTTTTAGAAATTTTTAAGATATATTTTAAGTTAATTATCATTTTACCATTTGGCACATAAAAATATTCTTCGTTAAGTTCATCTACTATTGCCTGCATCGTTGTTCTAATCAAATGGGTACCATTTTTTTCAGTAATTCTCTTGTAATGATCTTCTGAAGTAATATACATGATATCATCTACCGGAATCTTAACCATCATGCCCGATTCCTTAATGACTAAATAATGCATTTCATTCGACTCAAAAATACGTTTTATTGCATCGTAGAATTCGCTTTTTAAAATTGGTTTTTCAAGGTAATGGATTGCATTCAAATGAAATGCTTCTTTATAAAATCCATCCGATGACGTTGCAAAAATAATAGCTCCGTTCTCATCTTTTTTACGAATCATTTTTGCTAATTCAATACCATTAATCTCATCTATATAAATATCTAAAACATAAACATCATATGCCTTTTTTTCCATAGCATCTAGCAGATCTAAAGATGATTTAAAGACATCAATCTCCCAATCTATGCCTGAATTGTCATTCTTATAAGAAGATAATAAAGACATTGTTTCTTTTATAGATTTTTCTTCATCATCGCAAATAGCTATATTGTACATTATAATATCCTCACCTATATCTTTTCCTTTAAATTAATTAAACTAAATAGAAATTTTCAAAACCATTTAGACTCCACGTACTATATTAGCACAAAATTCCACTTTATGTTTAAAAAAAGTAAGGATTTTTCTTGCCAATTGAGGCAATTTATCCAATAAGATTAATGCATAAAACCGTCACGCAACACATTGTTGCTACAACAAACAGGTTTTCTGTTATATAGCTTAGAATCACACCTATAATCAGTGCCGCAACACCAGCAAATTTGTTGTCTGTAGCATATATTATTGCCGGAAATGTCATGACAGCAAGTGTAACATATGGCACATAATGCAAAAATGATTTAATAAATTTATTCTTTATATTATGTCTAAATACTAGCATTGGTATACATCTAACAGAATAGATTGTTGCTATCATAATTAAAATTGGTACTAACTTACTCATCTTATTCTCCTTATTTTTCCTACTTTCACTTAGCCTATTGGACTAACTTTTCTTGGTTTAGCTTAGCCTCTTGATCTAAATCTTCTTCATTTTCGATTGGTTTAACAATTGCTGCAATTGCTGCAATTACAATAGTAATAATTATAACCTTAGTTCCCTGTGAAATCTTATTAACTAATGGTAAATATTCTGTAAGAAAACTTACAATCATTGCAAATGCAACACATAATCCAATTTCTTTACTTTTCTTTGAAGCCGGAATAATAATAGCAATAAACATACCATAAATAGCTACAGTAAGTGATTTTTCTACCAATACCGGAACTAGATTAACAAACACATTTCCTAAAACAGTACCTAATGTCCAACAAGGAACAGCAGTTAATGCTGCTCCATATGTATAAAATGGATTGAGTTCACCTTCTATAGCACTTGATATTCCAAAGATTTCATCGGTAATACAATATGACATGAAAAATCTATGTCGTATTTTTGTTTTTTCTGAAACCTTCTGTGATAAAGATGCTCCCATCAAAAAATATCTTAGATTAACTATTAGTGTTGTCATTATCATCTCTATAGCACCAGCTTTTGTCATAATAAGTTGCAATGCAGCAACTTCACCGGCAGATGCCACCATACCAGCCGACATTAATGCCGCTTCCATGGAAGACATCTGTGCTGTTTTTGCCATAACACCTACACTAAAAGCAACCGCAAAATATCCTAATCCTATAGGGACCGCATCTTTTAGTCCCTTTTTTAACCAATAAACATTTTCTTTTTTCATTAGTAGTCAACCTCCATTAAACATAAACCATTTGCAGGTGCTGTAAATCCTGCGTTTTGTCTATCTTTTGATTTTAAAATTTCAATCATCTCTTTTGGATTTCTTTTGCCCCATCCAACTTCTAGTATAGTTCCTACTAATATCCTTATCATATTTTGTAAAAATCCATCTCCGTGAAAAGTTAAATAAATATATGAACCTTTCTGCACTATTTCTATTTTGTCGACAGTTCTTATAGTTGATTTTTTCATTTTTTTATTTCCACAAAAACTCTTATAATCATTTGTCCCCATTAAATATTCAGCTGCCTCTCTCATTTTATTGATATCAGGCATCTTATCTATTACATATAAAAACTTCCTATCAAAAACCGGTTTAGTATCGCCACACCAAAGTGTATAGCGATATGTCTTTCCTATTGCGTTAAATCTGCTATGAAATCTTTCTTTTACCACGCTTACTTCGTCAACTGAAATATCATCTGGTAAATATTTATTCATATATTCTTGGACCTGTTTTTCAGAAAAATCTGTATCAAGATAAACATTAGCTGTCATCGCCAATGCAGATACACCTGCATCAGTTCTTCCTGCACCTATGACTGTTATTGGTTCATCTTCATTCTTATTAGTCATTCGCATTAGAAGGGTTTCTAATTTCCCTTGAATTGTGTTTTGAGTATTATTCTGATGTTGCCAACCATTATATCTAGTTCCATCATATCTAATTTTTAATCTAAAATTCTTCATTTAAAAAAATCCTTTTTTACTATTAAGTTTACAATATAGTTTAGCACATTACACAATTAAATAATATGATTTTTTCGTTTTTTTTATTCGTTTAGTGTTTTTTGTATAAGCTAAACAATTTCAAGTCTTGTTAATTAATTTTTTTTATGCTAATATATGCCTTGAGCGTTTATCATAAAATTTTTTTATATAAACTTACACAATATTACGCTCATATATTATATTAGAAAATCAGTTAAAACTGATATATGGGAGGAATTTATGGATAATATGTTAAAAACTGATTCTCTTTCTAGGAATCAACAAAATGTCAACTCAAAACCAACATTAAAACTAGTTCAAACAGCACTAATGATGGGTATAATTATTGTTATGGCTTTTACGCCACTAGGCTACCTTAATCTTCCTGGTTTATCAATTACTTTCTTAACAGTTCCTGTTGCAATCGCAGCAATAGTCATTGGACCTACAGCTGGGTTTGTATGTGGTATCACTTTTGGTATAACCAGTTTTTCTATCGGTATGATGGGAACTAATCCCTTTTCAGCAACATTATTAAATATAAATTTTGTTGGATTTTTTATAACAACTATTGTAACACGTGCATTGGTTGGACTTTTCACAGGATTATTTTATAGACTATTATGTAAAGTTAAAGCTAATAAAAATTTATCTGTTATACTTGCAAGTCTTTCTTGTCCTTTACTTAATACATTATTGTTTATGAGCTCACTTGTAGCATTTTACTATAATACAAGTTTCATTCAAAGTTTTGTTAAAAAAGGAAATTTCCCAAATCCATTTCTATTTGTTATTGGATTCGTTGGAATTCAAGGTTTGATTGAAGCTGTAGTTTGTACATGTGTTGCAACAACAATAACTCTAGTTCTAAAAAAAGTATTGACACGATAGATATATTTAAAACACGGATTACTTTAATAAATGATATTTAAACTGAGCTATGCTCTACAACAAAAACCCCCTACTAGGTAATATGCTTTTTGAGGTCACTCATTTTGCATCCTAGCAGGGGTTTTCGTTTAATTGTTATTCTAATATTTTATGCCTAACATAAAAGCTATTCATAATAAACAGCCTATATATAATACTACATAACGACTGCTAATACAACCACATGATAATCGGATCTATCTTGCATTGGTACATCTTGCAACATTCTATATTCATGATGGAATCTAAGATTTTTCTTTACTAATCCAATCTCATTTGTATACATTACAATTATTCCATTACGTGTAAGAACTTCACGCGATTTTTCAAAGAATTTACCGTAAATAAAGTCTAAATCACGTCTTGTAACTCTTGGTGATCTAACTGGCATATCTGTAATGATTTCATCAAATAAATAATCATGTCTAAAATCAAAATAATTTCTATTTATAAAATTAATTCTTTCTTGAGCACAATATGCATTTTCCCTTGCATATTCTACAGCCTGACCATAAGTGTCTATACCGTACATTTCTCTAGCATAAACAGATTTATTTCTTTCAATAAGCATAGTTCCAACTCCACAGAATGGATCAAGAATCTGTGCTCCTTCTTTAAGATATCTCTCCGTAATTTTCATAATTAAAGCAGCTGTTGATGGATGAATTGAGGAAGAAAGAGCTTTCTTTCTATAATTAAATCTTGTATCTTTTAATGTATAAAACTTACATGATGGATATAATTTACCCTCAGCTGTACCAATTAATCGGATTTCAACTTCATAGTCAGATGCTGAGTTTACTAATCTGTTTTTTGTTAGCTTTTCTAACTCTGTTCCGAATTTTCTATTAAACTGACTTCTTTCATCAAGATTCATGTGATTTCTCAATTCAACTCTAAAATAGAAATCTTCTGGTCCTTCATGATATTTTCTGATAAAATCATAAATTCCTGCTTCATAAAGCATTCTTGCAGCCTCTCTTGGTTCATTTGGCAAAAGTGATTTAAGACTTAATGGGAATAATACTTCTCTATAATTTCTATTTTGAAGTAAACCTTGTAAATCAGCAGTTTCTGTAAGAACTCCTAAAGGATGCAATCCTGTTCTAACATTGCCAAGCGTCTGCTTAACGATTTGTCTAACTCCACGATTGCAGGTTAAAACTACTTTAGTTTTATCTTCCTTTACTACAAATCTATGTCTTGTAATGCCTTGATATCTAATAATTATTTTTCTTAAAGCTGCAATCTCACTATTTATATGCTTTTCATTATCAGGCTCAACTTCTTCATGTAGTTTTTCATCCAAAATATCGATAAACTCCGGAACTAAATCCTGGACATCTAATTGATTTAACGCAGCCAAATAATGTGATCTAACAAAAAGAATATCTTCTTGAACATAAGCTTTATAAATAGCATCTTTAGCTTCTTGAAGCTCTAAATCGCCTAATAATAATGCAGCATTTTTTCTACTCTTAGGATCTTCATTCTCTAAAAATTGAGTTATATCCTCTACGTTTACTATTAATTCTCTCAAACGATTTTTATTTTCTTCATCTTTAATGAATTTTCTTAATTGACTAAGATTTTCTCTGATATTTTCTTTTTCTAATAAATTCTTATATGTATTTTCCAATATTCTACGCCATCTTTATGCTTAGATGGACTCTCCTTTCTTGTGTTGCTTAATACAGGTACATGCCAATGGCTTGACATGTATCCTATACTAATTCTTTTATCGGCATATTATTTTGTGTTTTTCACACCATGCTTATCAATATAGTCTTGTACATCCTTTTTAAATTGTTTCCATGCGCTTGGATGTTGAACATAATATTTAGGACATAACTTGCCCGTTACATCATAATGTCTAATAATATCATCACATGAAAGATTGTATCTTCCTACCAACCATGCCGTAAGCTCTACAACCGAATCATATGTTTTTTTATTAAATTTACCTGTGTTATCTTCAATACAACACTCAATAGAAATTGTATCTTTATTTCTACTGTTAGATGCATACGAGATTTCTTTACAAGGGATACATTGCACAATTTCACCATCTAGACCAACGATAAAATGTGAACTTGCTTTTGTTTTCTTGGAATCTTTTAATCCATTAAAGTAATCTCTATTTTGTTTTGCTGTTGCACCCGGATTAGCTGTATAATGAATAACAATGCCATTAACTTTGACTAAAGGTATCTGCGGTCTCGAATATGGATTAGGTTCTAACAGCATAACCTGTAAATCTGGCCTATCTTTTACCTTTTTATCCGGTGTGTTTTTCTTTCTTAATACCTTGAATAAAAATACACCCAATACAATTCCGATTAATAATACTGCAACTATTATGCCTATTATTATTCGTTTCTTTTTTGAATTATGTTTTGCTTCTTTTTCCCCATTAAAATCAGAAAACATTTTCTCAAGCCTCCTCAATATTGCAAACTACTAATAAGATTAACTTTATTATTAATAATACAACAACTAACTTTTTATCAAATCATTATACTTAAATTTAAAAAGAAATCTTTTTCTTAATAGCTATTCCTGTCGGAGTTGCCGCCAAACCACCTTTACCAGTTTCTTTGATATCCTCCGGAAGACTTTTCCCTATTGTCCTCATTGCATCAAAAACTTCATCTGGTGGAATCTTACTTTCAATTCCAGCATACGCCATATCAGATGCAGTCATTGCATTAACTGCACCTATTACATTTCTTTTTACACATGGAACCTCTACTAAACCAGCAACAGGATCACATGCCAATCCTAAAAGGCTCTTCATTGCAAGCGCTGCTGCATTAGCAATCATAACGCCATCTCCACCTCTTAAGTAACACAAAGCTCCCGCTGCCATCGATGAAGCAGAACCTATTTCGGCTTGACAGCCTCCTGCAGCACCTGCTAAAAATGCTCTACTTGCAATTACTTCTCCAATTCCAGCTGCCACATACATAGCCTTTGTCATTTCTTCATCAGAATACCCAAAAGTCTCTTGTGCTGTAATAAAAACCGCTGGAATCACTCCACATGAACCCGCAGTTGGAGAGGCAACTATTCTTTTCATGCACGCATTAGATTCAGCCATCTTTACTGCTCTTTCCATCACTTTTCCAATGAAGTTGCCACAGATTAAATCGCCTCTTTCACGAGCATCTTTAAGCTTTTTACCATCTGTTCCAACCAATCCGCTTTGTGAATAAAGCTTATCATTATAATTTTTATCAGCTTCTTTCATCACTTTATACATGTTTAGCATTTTGGTAAATGATTCTTCTTTTGACATATTATTCTCTTTACAATCGTCATTTTGTATACATTTCCAAAATGGAATATTATCTTTTTTTTCATATTCTATTATCTTAGCAATTGATTCAAACATCTTAATTAATCCTCCATACTAAGGTAAGTTACCTTTAAAATTCCACTCATATATCGTAAATATGAAATAATATGTTCTGGTACTTCTCTATCACATTCAATTACCATTACAGCATTGCCGCCTCTACTTTTTCGATATAATTGCATAGTTGCTAAATTAACCTGCTCATGAGCCAAAAGAGATGTGACATCTGCAACATGTCCAGGTTTGTCAACATTATGGACAATAAGCGTAGGATAATCACCACAAAAATTAACCTGTATTCCATCTAATTCATTAATTTGAATACATCCTCCACCTATCGATGAAGCAACTATCTCAAGTGGATTAACCCCTTCATCACCTATTAAAATTATCTTAACTGTATTAGGATGTACGTCGCCTAAATCAATTCCTGCAAAAGAAAATTTTACTCCTCTTTCTTTTGCGATTTCAAAACTATTAGGTATGTTCTCATCGTCAACCTTCATCCCTAAAAGGCCTGCCAAAAGAGCCTTATCTGTTCCATGACCCTTTCCTGTATCTAAAAAAGATCCAGAGAAAAAAATCTTAGCTTCTCTTATTTCTTTTCCAAACAACTTTCTTGAAATAAGTCCGATTCTAGCCGCTCCAGCCGTATGCGAACTTGATGGTCCTACCATAACAGGTCCAATTATATCAAAAATATTCATTCCATGCTCCTATAAAATTAAACTTACTACTCTATTTTATAACTTTTATATTATAGCACAAAAATAAGACAGATTCTGAATAAATTCAAAATCTGCCTTAAATATTTTTTACTAATCAGAATCATATTATTCTGAAATCACTTTAATCCATCCCTCTGGAGCTTCTAACTTTCCTTGTTGAATTCCAGTTAATGTCTCATAGATTTTCTTCATCTGTGGTCCCATTTCTTCCATTCCTGAAGGGAAACAGATTTCTTCACCGTGATCATAAATCTTACCTACTGGAGAAATAACTGCTGCTGTTCCGCATAATCCACATTCTGCAAAATCTTTTACTTCACTAAATAATACTTCTCTATGTTCAACTTTCATTCCAAGAATATGCTCACAAACATACATAATTGAACGTCTTGTAATTGATGGTAAAATACTGTCTGATTTTGGTGTTACAACTGTACCATCTTTTGTAATGAAAATCATATTAGCGCCACCAGTTTCTTCTACTTTAGTTCTAGTAGCTGGGTCTAAATAAAGATTTTCTGCAAATCCTTCTTCGTGAGCTTTTACAATTGGATGTAAACTCATTGCATAATTAAGTCCTGCTTTAATGTTACCTGTTCCATGTGGAGCTGCTCTATCAAAATCAGATACTTTAATAGTAATAGGTTTAGCACCACCTTTGAAATATGGTCCTACTGGTGTTACTAGAATACGGAACTGATATTCATCAGCTGGTTTAACACCAATTACAGGGTTTGTAGCTATCATAAAAGGTCTAATATATAATGTTGCACCTGAACCAAATGGTGGTACCCATGCTTCATTTGCTTTAACAACTTCTTCAACGGCCTTTACAAAACGATCTTCTGGAAAAACTGGCATCTCAAGTCTTCTTGCGGAGTCAGCCATTCTTTGTGCGTTTAAATCAGGTCTGAAGCACACTATCTTACCATCTTCAGTAGTATATGCCTTTAATCCTTCAAAACAACACTGTGCATATTGAAAAATACCTGCGCACTCATTTAATGTAATGTTAGCGTCAGAAGTAATTTTTCCTTCATCCCATTTTCCATCTTTATAATTAGATACATAACGATAATCTGTTACCATGTATCCAAATCCAAGATTTTGCCAATCTAGATTCTTTTTTTCCATTAGCTCTTCCTCCTAAATACGTTGAATTTAAATTTATTCTATTACTTTATTTTATATTTGTCTACTGATTTTAGAACATTTTCTTATAGTAATATTTTATAAGCGCTATAAAAAAATGTAATACTTACCATAGTTTTTTTATATCTCCTATAAAATAAAGTGAACCTAACGCAATATTTTTTGCATCATCTAAAAGATTATCTTTTATATCGTTTAGATTATCTAAAGTACTTGCGCAAATTCCTAATTCATTAATATATTTTTTTAAATTATCATTCTGCAATGCCCTACTGCTGTCTGGGGTTATTGTCTTAAAATCTATTGCAAATGGTGCTAAAATCTTGACCATTTCTTCATAATCCTTGTCAGCTAATACTCCCATTATAAAATGGAATTTTTCACCTGGATATAAATTATTTAAACTTTTGCATAAAGCTTTAACTCCATTAGAATTATGTGCTCCATCTATCATAAAAAATGGTTTTTTTTGTAAAATTTCCATCCTGCCTTCCCATTTAGCGTTAGCTATGCCCTTTTTTAATATTTTCTCTAATTTTTCATTTTCCTTTATAGGAAAATCAATTTCTTCAAATACCTTTTGAGCAATTTTCTTAGCAGTTGCAATATTTTCAAGCTGATAATCGCCTATCATTTCTCTGTTGTATTTTTTTATTTCATCTATTTCATCCTGTGATACTACTTGAAAGCTCTTTGCCTTCTTATCTCTTGAAGTCTTAATTAATACTGACAATGCCTCGTCTTCCTGCATTTGTGTAATAACGTTTGTCTCTTCTTTTATTATTCCTGCTTTAGACGAAGCAATCGCTGCCAAAGTATTTCCCAAAATCTGCATGTGATCATAGCCAATTTTAGTAATCCCACACACTAAAGGTGTTCCTAATGCATTTGTAGAATCATATTCGCCACCTAATCCCGTTTCAATAATAGCAATGTCTACATTTTGTTCTTTAAAGTACAATACCGCCATAACAAGGCAATAATCAAACATAGTAAGTCCTATGTTAAAATCTGTATCTATCAAAAAATTTCCAAGTCTTGTTACATCTTCTTTTGAAATATATTCACCATTTATTCTGATTCTTTCTTCAAAGTCAATAAGATGTGGTGATGTAAAAAGACCAACTTTTAAACCACTTTCTTTTAAAATACTAGCAACTACAGATGCAGTTGAGCCTTTTCCATTTGTTCCTGCTATATGAACAAATTTTAAATCTTTTTGAGGATTAGACAATTGTTCTAATACCTTTTTTGTTATTGTAACTCCATAGTCGTTTCCAAATCTACGGCTATTTTCAATTGTTTTGATTACTTTTTCATAATCTGACTGATAGTTCACTGTCTTTAAAACCTTCCTGAATCACTTATAATTACTTATTAAGTAAATATTTACTTATCTAGCAAAACCTCAACGCCTTTATAATATTTAATAATAGCACGTCCAATAATCTTGTCCTTATGAACATATGAATATTTTTTGGCTTGTTTTTTTGTTTCAGCCTTACCTTCTTGAAGAGCCAAATCAGCCCACTCCCTAGCATCACTAGATCCATTTCTATTATCACCTAACATTAAATATGAATCTTTTGGAACATTAAACGTAATATTATCATTTTTATAAACCCACTTTTCTTTAAGATAATTCTCTTTAAGCGGTGTTTTAGAATCATTTATATATATTTTTCCTTTTTTTATGGTAATTTTCTCGCCAGGTAAGCCAATAACTCGCTTAATGTATAGCTGACTCTCATCTACTGGATATTTAAATATAATTATATCTCCTCGACTTGGCTTTGAAAAAATATAAGATAATCTAAATCCTATTAATCGACTGTCTGTCATAATTGTGTTTTCCATTGAACCCGATGGAATTGTTGCATTAATTATTATAAATTTATTAATAAAAACAGCAATAAAAATAACTATAGCTATGGTCTTAATCCATGACCAAACCTCTTGCGCTACTGTTGGTTTTTCTTCAACTGCCTTATCTTTATTTTTCGATTTTTTATTCAAAACAGTTTTTTTATTTGAATCTGTTTTTTCATTTGAATCTGTTTTTTCATCTGAATTATCTATATCTAAGTCTAAATTTACTTCATTAATATTCTTCATTCCATTCCTCCTTAAAAATTTAAATCCAAAATTAAGATTACTCTTCTTATTATATACTTTACGACTTTTATTGTACAGAAAAAATACCCTATTCCAATATAGTAAACCCTTTTCAACAAAGAATCTACCACTATCGAATAGGGTAAATATAAAAATATATAAATTCATTTGTAAAATCATTATTGTGAAAAAATTATTATCCTATGACATTTTAGTTGAATCTCTTTCAACAATTTCGTATCCCATTTTTATTTCTAACAATTTACTCTTATCATTTTCTTTCCTTTTCATCAATGATAATAACTGCTTGGCTGCTTTTACTCCACTTTCTTCAAAGAAATATCGTACTGTTGTAAGCTCGGGTGTAATAACATTTGAAAAATCAGAATCTCCATGACCCGCTACTAAAATATCATCTGGAATTCTTTTTTTACAATCTTTTAAATACTTATATACACCAAGAGCTATTGTATCTGTTGCACAAATAAAAGCATCTATAGCCGGATTTTTAGCTAAAAGTTCTCTTGCACCTTCTTCTCCTGCTTCCCTGCTAAAATTGCCAACATAGTATTCCATTTTTGCATCTTTTTCTTCTTGTATAGCTGCGCAAAAACCATCATGTCTGTTTTTTCCAGCTGAAATATCTCGTTCTGTGACACCTATATATGCTATATTTCTACGACCTTTTGACAAAACCAATTTTGTTAATTCCTTTGTTGCATTAAAATCATCATGATAAATACTGCACAATCCTTTGAAATCCTGCCCAACTACTACAACAGGCACACCATTGTTTTCTATAAGTTCATGGTGTTTAGGTGTGTCAATTGTTGCAATAAAAACAACTCCATCAACCTGATTTTTATTAAACGATCTCAAATATTCTAACTCTTTATCTACTTCGTTCTGGGTATCTGCCAAAATACATTTATAACCACTATCATTCAACACACTTAAAACACCATTAATTACATGACTTAAAGCTGAAGACGCTAGCTTTGGCATTATAATACCAATCATTTTGGTTTTTTTGGTTCGTAATGTCTGTGCCTGAAGTAATGGTTTATATCCTGTTTCTTCTACGACTTTTTTTATTGCTTCCTTCTTTTCTACTGATAAGTATCCATTATTAAAATAGCGTGAAACCGCTGCTCTAGAAACACCAGCTAATTCTGCGATTTCTCTAATATTCATCCATTCATTTCCTCCTGTCCTTAACCTCTATATATTATAACAAAAATCGGATGATGTCCAACCACCATCCGATTTTTTTTGAATATTATGAAAAAGTTTAAGTCATTACATATACTATAAAATCTTATTTATTCTATTTACTTGCTATATAAACCTTATAGTAATTCAAAGCTTATCAATAGATTATTTTGCAACAACAACTTCTGTACCTTTTACAACTGAACCTAAGTTTTTAACTTCAAAATTAGAATACTGGTCACTATTTGTAACTAATACTGCTACTGTTGTATTAAATCCTGCTGCTTTAATTTTGTCGATACTAAAACGAATTAACTCTTGTCCTTTTTTAACTTGAGCTCCATCAGCCACTAATGCTTCAAATCCGTCACCGTTCATTTGAACTGTATCAACACCGATGTGCATTAAAATCTCTGTATTTTTTGGTCCAACCATTGCTACTGCATGTTTTGTATCCTGTACAGAAATAACTGTACCGTCACATGGTGCTACTAATACACCTTCTGTTGGAACAATACCAACACCGTCGCCCATAACTCCTGATGCGAATGTTGGATCTGGAATATTTTCTCTAGCTACTGCTTCACCTGTTACTGGTGCTTCGATTACTGCTTCAGCAACATCATCACATGCTACTGGTGCTGGCTGATTAGAACTTGTTGTATTTCCTTCTTCAGCTGAAAGTTCAGATTTATCTTCGTTCCAGAAAAGAATTGTTGCTACGAATGCTACTCCACCTGCGATAAGTAATTCAATTGTGTAAAGCGGAATGTTGTTAATTGTTAAATATCCTGGGATACCTGTTACACCATAAGCTTTAGCGCCAAGTCCTGCAATTGAACCGAATGCTGCACCACATGCACCACCGACCATAGCACAAATAAATGGTTTCATAAGTCTTAAGTTAACACCGAAAATTGCTGGTTCTGTAATTCCTAAAGAAGCTGATGCTGCTGAAGGAACTGCTACTGTTCTTCTTTTTGCGCTGATAGTTTTAACACCTACTGCAAGACATGCACCAAACTGTGCAAAGTTAGCAGCTGATGCGATTGGCATCCAAATGTTTAAATTATGGAATTCTTTACTTGCAAGCATACCTGCTTCAACTACGTTGTACATATGGTGAAGACCCATAACTACTGTTATTGGATAAATTAATCCGATAACAAATGCTCCAATTCCAAATGGAATTTTAACGATTTCCTGTACCCCTCTTAATAAGTATGTCTCTGCTGTTGAGAATACTGGTCCAATAAACATAAAAGTAATTAATGCTGTTGAAAGTGTTGTAACAAGTGGTACCAAGAATAAATCTAACATTTCTGGTACAATTTTGTGTAATTTCTTTTCGATCTGACACATAATCCATACCGAAATAACTACTGGTATAACGTGTCCCTGATAACCTAACTGGTTAATCTGTCCAAATGTGTACTTACCGATTTTGCCCCAGTGGCCAAGTAAATACCAAACTTTATATCCATCTGCTGCTGCCCAACCATTTGTAAGGTTAGAGTGAATCATTAATAATCCCATTACAGCACCAAGGAAAATGTTACCGCCAAATACTCTGGCTGCTGAAACTGCGATGATAACTGGTAAGTAAGCAAATGCTGTATTTGCAACCATATCAAGGAATTGATACCAATCTGTTCCTGCAAATCCAAGTCCTGGAATCTTACCTAATGCTTCTACAAGTCCCATCATAAGACCTGATGCTACGATTGCTGGTAAAATTGGAACGAATACGTCACCTAATGTTTTAATTAATCTCTTGATGATTGGCTGTTTAGCTGCTGCTGCTGCTTTAACATCATCTTTAGTTGCTGCTGACATTCCGCTCACTGCGAGGAACTCGTCATATACTTTGTTAACTGTTCCTGTTCCGATGATAATCTGTAACTGTCCGTTACTTTCGAAAACACCCTTTACGCCATCGATGTTTTCTAATTCTTTAACATTTACATTACTGTTATCTACAGTAACAAGTCTTAATCTTGTAGCACAATGTGCTGCACTTACTAGGTTTGTTCTTCCGCCAACTGCTTGTAAAATCTCACTGGCACATTTCTTATAATCCATCTTCCTAGCCTCCCTGCTCTTCATAATAATTTATCTTTTATTTCCTAATTTCACGTTTTCTCGTGTGAAACCGTTTTCAATTGATACATTTATTATATCATGTTTACGTTTGGTGTAAATTGACATATGTTCCAATATTAAAACACTTTTTTTGTGCATATTTATGAAACCGTTTGCACACGATTTATCGGGGAATATTAATGTTTTATAAACAGAATTTATAGAACAAATGAAACTAGTTTCATTTAAATTATAATACTTCTCATTTAGACGAAAATTAAGGGATTTTTGAGTGAATTGTATGAAATGTATTTCACATTTTAGCATTAAAAAGAAATAAAAGTATCGTAAATGTGTTCAAAATCAACTGGTTCAAATTGTTCAAATTGCCAGTTGATAAACATTTACGATACTTTTTTGTATAATTTATTTAAGTTTTTTAAAAAATTATGTCTTAGTTCTTAGCGGAGTTATTATATTAATTTTTCCCATTCAGCTTCTTTAAATCCTACTAAAACCTTATCATCTTCTATTAACAATGGTCTTTTGACCAACATCCCATTTGTTGCTAGAAGTTTTAGTTGCTCTTCTTCAGTCATTGTTTTTAACTTATCTTTTAATTGCATCTCTTTGTATGCATTACCACTTGTATTAAAAAAACGTTTTAGTGGTAATCCGCTTTTTTCGTACCAGTTTTTTAGTTCATCATAGTCTGGGTTTTCTTCTACTATATGTCTTGTTGTATACTCTATGTTTTTTTCATCAAGCCATTTCAAGGCTTTCTTACAAGTTGTACATCTTGGATAACATAAAACTAACATAATATTCCCCCCCCTTTTAACTTACATATATGTAACTGTTTCGTCCAACGGTTTTCTTGACATATGGTTAGGTAATGGCTTAAATTCCTCTTCTGCATAACCTAGATCCATTATCATAAGAATTTCTTCATTAGCTGGAAGATCTAGTTCTTTTGCTAACTCAATCGGATTAAAATTGTTGACCCAACAGCTGTCTACACCCTCGTTTGCAGCAGCTAAAATCATATGCGTAGCAACAATTGTTGCATCTTCAATTCCTGATGTTCTTTCTGTACCTGGATAAGTATACACATCATCTTTATTAAAGGCTACGACAAGACATGTTGGAGCGCCATAACGACATGGTGTCACTTTATCAATCTTTGCAAGTGACTCCGGTTTTTCAAGTACATAAATCTTTTGTTCCTGAAGATTCTTAGCTGTTGGAGCAAGACGTCCAGCCTCAAGTATAGCTATTACTTTTTCTTTTTCCACCTTCTTTTCAGAATATTTTTTACATGAATAACGATCTTTTACTACTTTAGAAAATTCCATATTATCCCTCCATTTTTTAATTCTTCGAAATCTTTCTCTTTTTTATATTATATCATTAATTACCTCTAGTGCTTTTTTTATTTTACTCTTTTCAATATTTGAGTAGTTAATAATGAATAAATGCTCCTTTTTTTCATCCTCGGTAAAATAATAATCCGATAGTGAACGGATTTTTATACTATGTTTTGCCAGTTCCTCTTTTAGAACACTATCTTCCATATTTGTGTCTAAACGTAGCAAAAAATGTAATCCTGAATCATTTTCTTTGACCATACATCTATCGTGCAAACTGGAATTGCAGATAATATCAATCATTGTTTTTCTTTGACGGGCATAATATAGTCTCATCCTATTAATATGTTTTTCAAAATATCCTCTTTTTATAAATTCAGCTAATGTATACTGTTCAAAATTAGATACTGTACATGAATAAAAAGACATTTTCTCATAAAAAATATTTGCTAAATGAATAGGCAAAACCATGTAACTTATTCTTATTGTAGGTGATAGTGATTTGGAAAAAGTATTCATATAAATTACTTTTTCACATCCATCAATTGAAAAAAGTGTTGGTAATGGTCGACCTTTCGTACGAAACTCACTGTCATAATCGTCTTCTATTATATATCTTTTTTCTTTTTCATTTGCCCATGCCAATATTTCATATCTACGACTCGCCGGCATTGTTATGCCTGTTGGAAAGTGATGATTCGGACACATATGAGCAACATCCGCCTTTGATTTTTTTAGACTTTCTATAGTCATTCCCTCATCATCTATCTGAACATAACGGCAACAGATATCCTTTTGTCTGTAAATCATTTCCAACTTTTTATAACCCGGATTTTCGATTGCGAATATCCTTTTTTTTCCTAAAAGTTCCATAATTATTCCATACAAAAACTCTGTTCCCGCTCCTACAACAATTTGATTAGGATCAACAAGCATCCCTCTAAATGACTGAAGATACTTGGCTATCGCCTCTCGCAACTCATAAACTCCATTCACCGGTGAAATAGTCATAAGCTCATCCTTTTTATTTGACATAACTTCACGAGAAAGTCTTGTCCAAACTGAAAACGGGAAATTGTCTGAATTGATACTATTATCTGAAAGATCTATATTATATCGAGATTTAGGTATCGTTTTAATCTTATACTGAACATCTATATCCTTGGGTTCATTAGAAATATGCTCAATATGTGCTACATAATATCCTTTTTTAGGAATTGTATATATATATCCTTCACTTATCAATTGGTCATATGCATTTTGAATCGTAATGGTACTAATTCCATTGTTCCTGGCAAAAGTTCTTTTAGATGGAAGTTTCTCATTTTCTTGTAATTTTCCTTCAATAATGTCTTTTTTCAGACATTCATAAACATATAAATAAATTGGTCCCTTTGCTTTTTCAAAATCGTATGTAATCATATTCTCCTCTTTATTCCTTCTTTTATTATGTAATCTGGACTTTTTTTTATTTTCTTTTTGGATATTTTATTATATCCAGATATATTATATTATTTTTTCAAGTTCAAAACAACGTAAAAAAAATAATGAATGAAATGAATTAAATTAATAAGAAAGGAATATACTGTACTTAACTTTTTACGAAATTATTTTTCTATAAATTTTTTCGACATCAAACTGAAAAATAGATTAAGTGCAATTGAAGGTAATCAAAATGAAAGAATCAAGATATGAATTAAACAAAGGTTTAGCCCAAATGTTAAAAGGCGGAGTTATTATGGATGTTACAACTCCTGAACAGGCTCGAATTGCTCAAAAAGCAGGTGCCTGTGCAGTTATGGCTCTTGAAAGAATTCCAGCAGATATCCGTGCTGCCGGTGGTGTTTCAAGAATGAGCGACCCTAAAATGATTAAGGAAATTCAGGATGCAGTAAGTATACCTGTTATGGCGAAATGTCGAATTGGCCACTTTGTAGAAGCTCAAATTCTTGAAGCTATTGAAATTGACTACATCGATGAATCAGAAGTTTTAACACCTGCTGATGACATCTATCATATTGATAAAACAAAATTCAAAGTACCTTTTGTATGCGGTGCCAGAGATTTAGGCGAAGCTCTTCGTCGAATTAATGAAGGAGCCGCAATGATCAGAACAAAAGGTGAACCTGGAACTGGTGACGTAGTACAGGCTGTCAGACACATGAGAAAAATCAATGCTGATATCAGAAAAATCCATTCTATGGCAGAAGATGAACTTTTTGAAGTTGCTAAAGAATTAAAAGTTCCTTATGATTTGGTTCTATACGTTCACAAACACGGTAAATTACCAGTTGTTAATTTTGCAGCTGGTGGTGTTGCAACTCCTGCTGATGCCGCTCTTATGATGCAACTCGGTGCTGAAGGTGTATTCGTTGGATCTGGTATTTTTAAATCTGGCGATCCTTACAAACGCGCAAGTGCAATCGTTTCAGCAGTTACAAATTACACTGATGCTAAATTAATTGCTAAACTTTCAGAAAATCTAGGTGAAGCAATGGTTGGAATTAATGCTGAAGAAATCGAAATTATTATGGAAAAAAGGGGACAGTAATTTATGGTAATAGGTGTACTTGCACTTCAAGGTGCTTTTATTGAACATGAAAAAATGATTGAATCTCTTGGCGTTGATTGCATAGAAGTAAAACAAAAAGAAGATCTTGAAAACATAGATGGCATTATTCTTCCTGGCGGAGAAAGTACCGTCCAAGGCCTTTTATTAAAAGAATATGATATGCTAGAACCTCTTAGAGATAAGATAAATAACGGTCTTCCTGTTTTTGCTACATGTGCTGGCTTAATCCTTTTAAGTCATGAAATTGAAGGTGAATCTTCACCCTATTTAGACACACTTCCTGTAAAAATAAAGAGAAATGCGTATGGACGCCAACTTGGAAGCTTTGTTATTAATAAAAAATTTAAAAATGTTGGAGAACTTCCACTTATTTTTATTCGCGCGCCTTACATAAGCGAAATTGATAACGATGTTGAAGTTTTAATCGAAAATGATGGCAATCCAGTTGCTGTACAATACAATAATCAGATAGCTATGGCTTTTCACCCTGAACTATCAAATAAAGACTATCTTCATAGATACTTTATAGAGCAAATAGTTACTCCTTCTCTTAAGTTGGCTGTTTAATTTATATTTTAAAAAATTTATATTTTTTTATATCTCCTTTATATTTTAGTTAAAGTAACTGTTTTTTATTTTTTTTATTAAACTGTTGTAATCTGTTTTATTAATATTCGATAAATATAGTGTAACCTTATGCACATAACAGTTGATATGACTATTTACATATAAAGGAGGTATTTTTCTTGAAAACTAACAAATCAAAGAACCCCCCTTCTCTCAACGAGAAGCATAAAACTATTAGTGGTAAATTAATACGATGCATTGTCCCACTAATTATTTTTTCTATAGCTATAATTATTTTTATTCTAATTTATAATGCTCGTACTATTATTCTCGACTCCGCCGAAAATTCATTAAAGCAAGAAACTTTGGCTAATTCTAATGCGTTTGGTTCGGATATTTCAAAATTTATTGGAAAATCTGATGCATTTACCATTGCCTTAGAGAACCGTACATTCAAAGATGATGATGATTTGTTTGCTTTTCTTGAAAATTCTAAATCTTTTAGTAGTGACGCTACAAATGGTATTTACCTTGGATTAGATAACGGAGATTTTCTTGATTTATCTGGTTGGAAACCTGGTCCTGATTATGTACTTGCAGACAGACCTTGGTATCAAGATGGTTTAAAAAATAAAACGTTTGCGCTAGGTAGCCCTTACCTTGATTCGGTTACAAACAGCTTAGTTGTTCCAATTGCACGAAAAATAGAATTAAAAGATGGCCGAAAAGGTGTAGCTGCATCAGACATGTCGCTTGCTTCTATTACAGAAAAAACGTTAAAGTTAAAACCTATGGAAACGGGTTCTACTTTACTTTTGAACGATGACATGATTATTTCTTATTCAAATAAAAAATATAATGGCACCAAAGTTACAGAACACTCTGATGACTTACTTTTAACACATATATATGAAACCTACAAGAAAAATCCTTCTGAAGTTCAGAAACTACAGGGAAAAGGAAAAACATACTACGTATATTATGCTAAAGTTCCAGAAACTAACTGGACTTTGATTTCATATGTAAATGAAGCAAATGTAATTGCTGAACTTAATCACTTTATGGTCGTTTGTGGGATTATTGCAATTATTATGGTTATTGTCATTGTTGTGGTCATAATAGCATTAATGAAAACTATAGTTACTAAACCAGTTAAAAACCTTACAGATATTATTATTGAAATAACAAATAAAAACTTTGCACTAGACATTCCTGACCATAGCAACGATGAAATAGGGGTAATGAATCACAACATGCGAAAATTCATTTCACATATGCATTCAACTTTAAGTACTATGAAAGACGTCACTAACCAACTTTCAGCCGAAGCCGAAAACAGCCGTGATGAGTCTACTATTATGTACAGCGAAGCCAGTGAACAATCGGATTCTATGAATAACATAAAAATCACAATGGAGGGTATGTCTCAAGCTGTATCTAACCTTTCAAGTGATGCTATTTTACTTGCATCAAAAATTAATACCCTGACTGAACAAGGAACTGAAACTAATCAGGTTATGGATGATCTTGTTTCAATAGCAAGTGAAGGTCAAAATGACATGAGACTGGTTACAGACAGCATGGATGAAATTTCAAAATCTATGTCTGATGTTAATAGTGCTGTTGAACATGTAGATGAATCTGCAAAACAGATAAACAATATTATTGAAATGATTAATTCTATTGCCAGCCAGACTAATCTTTTATCACTTAATGCATCTATCGAAGCTGCTCGTGCTGGTGAGGCTGGAAAAGGATTTGCTGTTGTAGCTGACGAAATAGGTAAACTTGCAAATGATAGTGCTAACGCCACAACTGAAATTGCAACAATTATTGGAGACATTGCAAACCAGATTTCATCTTTATCTCAAAAATCTACAGAAAACGTTTCAGCTATTAAAAAGAGTACTGAATCCGTAGAAACTGCTGAAAAAACTTTTGAAAAGATTTTCAATAATCTTGAAGGAACAGGTCTTATTGTAAAAGATATGATTACTTCAATGAGCGACATTAACGACATTGCAACAAACTTAGCTTCAATTTCAGAAGAACAGGCAGCAAGTTCGCAAGAAGTTACTTCTACTCTTGAAAAACTTGCAGTTAGTGCACAAAATGTATCAGAGTCAAGTATGAAAGTTAAAGACAGTGCTGTTATCGTTTCTTCAGGTGCCGATACAATAAACGAATCTGTTAATGTTTTTAAACTGTAGTAGGATTGTTATTATGATTTTTGTTTGGATTTTATAAATCTTAATATACACTATATAGTTTTAATATGTATTAAGTAATCAGGTCCTCTCTTTGCTGACCTTTAAGCGCAGAGTAGGACCTGATTTTTTGATGTTTTGTTTTCTATTTTGTTTTTTTCCATCAACCTCACATCCATACAATTCGTAGTCTATGTCATTTTCTTTTTAAAACTCCTGGAATTCCTTAAAATTTTCCATAGTTTACTCCACGTATTCTAAGAATATTTTATCTGCAAATCCACCTCTTTCACTGGCTTTCTTTGCCCTAAGTGATTCCAATTCCTCTAATGAATATCCGCGTGCTATGCAAATAGCCTGTAATACCTCAAACACATCTGCTATTTCTTCTAGATTCTTATCTTTCTGATACTCTGCAACCTCTTCGTTAAGCTTTGCTTCAAGGGCTGCTATATATTCTTCTCCTGAAAGAATTCTTGTTTTGCAATATTTCCCATCTGCTTCAATGATTTCTGGAATTTTATCTCTTACCAATTTGTTATAAACCTTCATTTACTCCCCCTTCTGATACTGCCAGCTACCAAATCCACAGTTTTGAGCTGATTGGTATACTGGCAAAATAATCGATGCCAGTTGCCCAGCAAATTCGTTATATTCTAGACCCTTACGGTATACGCGATATTTAATATCATCGCTATTAATATGTTCCTTTGCACACTTTTCAAATTCCTTATGAACCTGATCATACTTCCACATCAATTGATAAGATTGATATTCCTGCTTTGCTAATCGCTCAAAGTAAATCTCCCAATCTGGAAGATTATTGCTTTTTGAACTATTGATACTCTTTGTCGTAGGATTGAGATTCCACATCTCATCATGTGCCACATAAGACCATGGAACAAAGTGATCGATAGAAATATCTTTTTTTGTCAAAATCTCATTTCCATATATCTCACGAACAGGTTGCAACTCAATAATAAGCTTCCAATATTTCTTAACCTTTTCAAGCTTACGCTCCTGAGGTGGATACAGTTTGTCTGCTATCCCTGGAACACTTGGATTTCTCTTCTGAATATATAAAATCATATTGTATTCTAACCAACCTCTGATAATTTCCTGATTCTTATTTATGTAACTAGCCCAATCGTCGTTTACAATAATTGATGTTGATAAACCATTCAAAGCTGTAAAATAATACATTAGTCTTTGCTCTTGATTTATCTTTGCAATCAAATTGCTTTCTGACACATTCCATTCTTTTCCCTTCATAGATGGCATAAATGGTGATTGCAAGCGATATGGAACATTATAAGTAAGCGTTCGCTTCTTGCTATTTATCTCTCTGTCTTGAGTGTTTTTTAGCAGATCTAAAATAGCTGTCTTTTTCTCACATGATTTTAACTCAGAATATTTCTGTTTAATCAGATTTACAACAGCTTCCAAGGTATCCTTCGGTCCAAGATTAAGATGATATTCTGTGACCATATACCAAGCATCTGCGATCATTTCATCCACAAGTTCCTCATAGGATATCTCTTGTTTTCCTTCAGTAACCTTTGCAACAATTGCCTTAAACCAAAAGAACTTATAGCATTCACTGGTATTATCAAAAAGACGACCAAGATATTCAATATTCAGTTCTTCGGAATATGGTAATTGCATATGTACTCCTCCTCGTATAACACAGGTATTGCATATTGGCACTTTTTCTTTTCAAAAAAATCATCAATTATTCGTCCTGGTTCAATATTCATTCTTTCCCCCTTAACTCTTTACGCTACCGCATTTGCGTTTATCTTCTCTATTACTTTTCTAATAGTTCTCCAAACCGTTAAATCAGTAAATATATCAACTACACTTCCCTGATCTGTAAACGGTGATTCCTGGAGCACAGAAAGGTCTGTCATCATGCCATTATGTACAATGTATTCTACTATCTGGTTTACGAAATATATCTGTCTGCTATCCAGGTTTGTATTGTCGAGAAATTCAGAAAAAGCTTCCTTTGCTGCATTCATATCAAGACCTACTATGCTACGAACAAATTCACCCAGAGGTTTCTGTCCGTACTCCTGCTCATAGTCCTCTTTCGTACCCACTTCTTTCCAAAGAATCTCTTCCAAAGATTCAACGTCCAAATGTGTAAGAGGCTGATTTGTACGCAACTTCGCAATAACAATATTATCCTGGTGCTGACGAATATAATATTCTGCTTTCGCCTTATAATTCTTCAACTCATCATTTTCAAGTTCAGATTCATTCCACTGTGTATCCAATATATCATCCGAAAAATCTGTGTCATAACGAACCTTTCGATGAGGTAAATACTTCATCAGATTACGCAAACTGTCTCTGATATGTTCAAAATCTTCGATTCCTGCACGTTCTACATAATCGGTATTAAGGATTTTATCTATCAGCTCTTTCTGGACCTGAATCTCCGGAATATTTGCAACCGTTGCTATTCCGCCAACCTTATTAAACAAATCAGATTTCAACCGGCCATACTTTTTCCCCGCAAGCTGTGCTAATTCTAATCCATACATCAATGCATCAAAACGAACCGCTGAAGCCTCATCACTATCCGGCAAAATCAACGGAGCCAATTCTTCTCGAACCAATAATGTATCCTCATATGTAAGCGTCTGATAATTACTCTCAGAGGAATATAAATCCACATACTTAATATGCTGACGAACCGCAAAGTTTTCGCGATTTAATTCTTTCACTTTACCCGTCATCATTTGAACCAGCTGATTACGATACGTAATCAGTCGTTCCACCTGATAATTAATATCCTGAAGCTTATAGGCAATCTGGAATTCCAGATTAAATACTGCTCCTTGTAAAGCAATCATATTAGCTGTTGGACGACCTTCTCCCATTCGGAAGAATTCAAAATTCCCGCAAAAATCAAAGATATAGAACTTGTTCTTATCTTCTCCATCTACAAGTCCCGGGCAAAGTCTTGTACCACGGCCAATCATCTGCCAAAACTTTGCTTTACTCATTACTTTCTTAAAAAATACAAGATTCAATACTTCCGGTACATCAATACCTGTATCCAACATATCTACCGATATCGCAATCTGAGGCATCTTCTTCGCATCAGAAAACTCGTCTATTGCACTCTGAGCATAGGTCATATAATTATCAATGACCTTAGCAAAAGTCTGACCGTTTGCTCCACTGGCAAGATTTGGATATTCTTTATTAAATACTTCCAAAATCTTTTCTGCATGTGCATGGTTCTTGGCAAAAATAATTGTCTTACCAATCTTTTCTCCATAATTAATCTTCAACGCATCTCTCATTACGATATGAAGCACCTGGCGAATGGTATCCTCATTGAATAGCCAGGTATTTAAGGCAGAAGAATTTATCTTCTCTGGAAGCTCTCCATTTTCATCTTCAAACGTATCTTCGTAGATTTCCTTTTCTTCTTCTGTAAGCTCTGAATAACTAATTCCCTGCTCAATGAATTTCAACTTTGTTTCGACAGACATGTAATCTACTAAATATCCGTCTTTTACAGCCTGCGCCAAATCATATCCATAAGTAGGAACACCATTTTCAAGTTCAAATATAGAATACGTATTCTTATCAATTTCATCCTTTGGTGTCGCAGTTAATCCAACTAGTGGTGCATCAAAATATGTAAAAATATCCTTGTACTTGTTGTAAATGGATCTATGTGCTTCATCGCAAATGACAAGGTCAAAATGTCCACTCGTAAAAAGCTTGCCAGCCTCATCTTTTACCGAATCAATACATCTCATCATCGTCTGATAAGTAGAGAATACACAATGAGAATTATAATTATCCTTTTCCTCGCATAAATTTGTACACGACAAATCAGGTAGTAAATTTACAAAACTTCTCTTTGCCTGAGTAACCAAAGAATTTCGATCCGCCAAGAAAAGAATATTCTTTACCCATCCGGCATCCAAGAGAACTTTACATAATGCAATAACCGTTCTGGTCTTTCCTGAACCGGTAGCCATCACCAACAATGCTTTTCTTCGGTTCTTTTTATCTAAAGCATCACAGACAGCCTTAATTGCACCTTCCTGATAATAACGACCTGCAATTTTTTTATCTACCGATACATGATTTAAACTTGTTCTCATAGATTGGAGATTGTATAACTTCTCTAAATCTCGTTTTGAATATATTTCAGCTACTTTTCTCTCTGGGTACTGATTATCTACAATACGAGTTTCAAAACCATTTGTAAGAAAAACTACCGGTCTTCTGCCGTACTCTTTTTCTAAAATATCTGCATATAGTTTTGCCTGCTGACGCCCCTTCGCTACATCCACGCAGGTTCTTTTCGCTTCAATAACAGCAAGCGGCTTATGAGCATCGTCATAAAGAACATAATCCGCAAAACCAACTTCGGATTCGTCACCAATTTAACCCTGGTTTCAAATTCCTTATATGCGTTAACTACTACGCCAAGCATATAATTCACAAACGACTTATAATCATTTTCATTCTCATGCCAGCTAATCGAACTATCTTGAAGCACCTCGTAATAAGTTTCCTTCGACTCCTCGATAATCTTTTCTATACTGACATATTTTCCAACGATAAAACCTGACTGATACAAGAGCAAAAGAGTCAGCAATCTGCTCATTCTTCCATTGCCATCATTGAATGGATAAATACACAGGAAATCCAAAATAAACATACTCATAAGTATTAATGGATCAGCCTCATTCTTTGCTTCTTTATATGCCACGCATAGTGCATCTAAAGACTCCGGTGTTTCCCATGCCGGAACCGGTTTGAATCTTATCTTTTCATTGCCCTTTTCATCTCGCTCACGGATAATGTTGTCACCGGTCTTAAACACACCGCCATCGACATCACCAATAAACTTATATAAATCTCGATGCAATTGTAGAAAGTAATTTGCATTAATCGGTATGTACTCATAACTCTCATGAATTATATTTAATACATCACGATACCCGGCAATCTCAGATTCATCCCTATTTCTTGGAGTTGTCTTTTCCTGCACCAGATTTTTAAGTCTGTCATCCGCAGTAAAGATTCCCTCGATTCGGTTTGAAGCCTCTGTACTTTGAATCTTGGCAATCTCTACTAACTCGTTCAATTCATCCTTGTGTGCTTCGATAAACAAGCGCTGCTCACCCTTAAATTCATTAATAAGAGTAAGCTTCTGGACAATGTCAGGTATTAGCAGTTTCTGCCATTTTTCCTTATAATTGTAGTCTCTCATCCAATTACCTCATAATCATTTTAATTTAGTCATTTTCATCTCTCACGACTTAATTAAGCTCCTTTAATCTTACTCTTTTTTTCAATTTAGTGTCAAGAGATTTAATTTAGTCATTTTTGCTGCCAATGACTAAATTGAGTAATCCGATGAATGAATTAAGAGGGACGAATACATCATCATCCTTCGCAAATTATAAACTCGGCTCATTGTACTAGTATACTAAATTGGTAACACCTTGGACAGATAATATGTTATAAATAATATTATCTAGGAGGACCAATTATGTCAGCAAAGTACAATGAAGATTTCAAAAAGGAAGTAGTAGATGCATATATAATACATTTAAAAATTGTTTTTATTATAGGTTTACATTTGATAGCGTTGAAATGTTAGTTAGACAAGATGACTAAGCAATATATTAACTGGTATAACTACGTCAGACCTCATACTCATAATAACAATTTAACACCAATGGAATTAAGGTTTAGCTAATTTATCCGTCCGACTTGTTACCCAAAATGTTGACCAGTACAAATTCAAAAATATGAAAAATATGAATTTCCTAATGTCGCCCATGTTCTAAACTGTGTTGCCCTTTCTGAGTTTGTACGATAACCAACAGCAACAATAGCAGATAAGGAATAAAATTTGTAATTGTATGTTTTTCCGTCATCTACAGTTTGTGCAAATTTTGCACAAACTGAATTTTCATCTAATTCTTATATCTTTTTTCATATGTAAATTCAATCCTTTTTTCAGTCAAATGCTTGCAAACAAAGGATTTCTAGCCATTGGTTAATACCATGCTGTGGCAGATGAATAGTATTTTTATCATAGTCTTAAATTCCTTTTACTAAATTTCTTTTATTTCTTCAGTCAAAAGACATATGTGACACTTTGGATATGAATCTGCAGAAATTTGCGTAAAAAAATAAGACAGGATTTTTCCTGTCTAAAAAAAGGGCACTTGTGGTCACAGTGACCACAAGTTGATATATAGTTTGTAAATGCACTGAAAAGCTTGAATTTAGGACATTTGCAGAGAAACGGCGCATCCGCCACATGATGAGCGCCAACATAAGATCATATAATTCTTTATATCCTTAAAAGATTAGTCTGGCTAACCTATTTGTACGAACCCTTCGTAACCTAGAGCCCTTAATATTACTGCATTCTGCAGTTTTCCTGCGAACAAACGAACCCTTCGTAGCTATTTTTCAATAAAATACTCCACAACGATTTTGGTAGTAGCAGGATACGCATAAAGGTACACAATTCCTTTATGCAAAATCCGTGCTCCCATGTCGCCCGCTTTAGGCGTATCCTAAAACCTCAAATTCCACTTGTGGTCCAATGGACTACAAGTTTTTCAGAAGAGCAACATGTGCTCCAGTGGAGCATATGTCATACAACCGAGCAAAAAATAACTTCTGTTCCAATTGACCAGAAGTTATATAACACATATATAAGATTAAAAATCAACTGAAAAAAAGACTAATCATCGAATCTTATATAACATTTTTTATAAAGCTTATCCCTGCCGCTTTCATAGTCTTCCATTCATTCTGAAGTTCTGATTCAGGCAAAACCTCATACAAAAAGATCCAGTTTTCATCAAATTCATTTACGGTAACTAATCGTCTAGCTTCGTTTAATAAATCATTTTTCATTTGATCAAATTCATACTTACAAGAATACAACCACAATAGTAACTTAGACAAGCAATCTATTGAATTTATAATGCTTTCTTTTTCAATCGATATCATAAAATTATATTTAATTGCAAAATAGAGTGCATAACAAATTCCCTCATAATTTCTTTGCTTCACTGAATCTTCGTACAGTTTTTGAGTAAACAACTCTATCTCAAAGATAGATGCATTAAAAGCATCAAATACATATTTATCTATATTAGGGACTAAATATGGATAAATAATTGCTAAACTGCACATCTTTTTTATACAGTACTTTTTAGCACTATTTGAAATGCCAATACTTGGATTTCCCAAAACTTTTATTGCAAATAACAGTGATGATGCATTTTTACTATTATTATTCATTACCAATATCGCAGAATCAAGATATGATCTTGCAGTGTTATAATCAATTGTTCCATATCGTCCTATAACTTGCTTATCACTTAATACTTGAATCCATTCTTCTGCAGTAGCTTGTGGAAGCTCCTTAATTAAAGTTTTCTTGTGATTAAGCGCAAAATTATACTTTCTCAATTCTGTAACCAAATCATTCAAAAAATTTTCAGCTTTTTCATAACTTTCAGTATAGCATGTATAATCATCTATATTCCTTATAAACAGATACCCTTTTTCCCTTAGTTCTTTATCTATGGATGTTAACAAAATCTCTGACAAAACATTTGATGTATGTGGTCCAAGTGAAAAATCCATAAGTGGATCACCATCTATTTTCCAATTCTTATAATTCATAGAGAATAATGATTCATGATAGATTTCACTTTCTGTTGTAAGCGGAATCATATCTGCGTCAATACTGTCATCATTATCATCATCTTCCATCTCTTCGCCATAAGTCATCTTTAACAAAGCTTCACTATTCTGGCGTTTTCTTATATGTATCCTACTCACTTTATAGTTATCATTTAAAGTATTATTGCGAAAAACATCCTTAATCTTATCCCAATTATCTTTTAATTCTAAACATAATTTTCCATAGCATATTGGAGTAGGTATTCCAAGTGCTCTTGGTACATTTGTGTTACGTATTGATTCAAAATACACATATCGGTTAGGCTTACTTTGTCCCAATATACTCGGATTGTTTTTACAATAATCAAGAAAATGTTCTGAAGTAAAAATGGGAGGTAATTTTTCAGCAAACATTCCAAAGCCAAGTAATCCGTCAAATAATTCATCATCTGAAATTTCATTCATACAATCAATATAGTTCTTCATTTGTTGCCTCTCTTTTTATGCCACTTCTTTATATCTCATATACACATACTCATAAATTTTCTGTCTATATTCAGATATACGTATTTCATCATAACTCTCCGGAAGTTCCATCCAAAGAGTATCTCTAATAAGATTATCAATCTCAGCCTTTGTTTCCTGCTTATCCGTCCAATGATCCAATTCTGCAATTCTGCCTTTAATCTTCTCAAGCAAATCTACAGCAACCTTTTTAATAGCTTTGATGTCTTCCTTTGAAAGATTCTCATTAAACAACAAATCATACAAAGACAGTTCTTCATCACTTGAAAATCCCTCACGAACATATCGCTGCTCTTCCTCGTTCATAGAATTTGCTAAGTCCATTAAATCCATGAACGTCTTCTCTATATTTGCTCTGTCCTGCTCCTGATTATACTCTTCGATAATCTTTTGATATCTTTCATAATAATCTACACGTGAAGGATTTTCTTTCAGCATTGCATCTATTCGAATTTGGATAAGCTCATCCAAATCTTTTAAGACAAGATTCTTTTGTTTAACTTTCGCAAACTCTCTACGTAACAAATCAAAGTCAATCTTTGATATGTCAAAACGTTTTGCCTGTTTATCTTCCACTGCATGAGTATCAATCTCAATATAATCACTTAAAATCCCATTAATCTGAACCATCAGATCAACGGTATCTACATGCTTTTTCTTTTTCTTAAGTTCATCAAATATAGCAATTATCGCATCCTTACGTTCACGATCAGCTTGTGATATATCATCTCTATCCAAATACTTCATCATACGCGTAAGTTCAGTAGCATAAGTTGCAAGACGTTTTGCTGACTCCTTACTGTCAGATACAGCATTTGCCGCCGTTTGTAACATACCAAGCTTTGTAAAGTCTTTAGCATATATCAAATCATTTAACTCAAAATTCTTTTCTTCCAAAAACTCTTCAGCAGAAGATATCACTTCAAGCACTCGTGTAATAAGTTCCGCTTTGTCTACTGTAGGATCAGTATTTCTTCCACCGGTATTTGCAGTATAATCTGCAAGAGCTTTTCTTAGCGCTTTTACGATACCAATGTAATCTATTATCAAACCATTGCTCTTTCCTTCATTTACACGATTAGCACGAGCTATTGTCTGCATCAAGGTATGAGCTTTTAATGGCTTGTCCAAATACAAGCAAGACAAACACTTTACATCAAAGCCGGTAAGCCACATTGCGCAAACAAAAACCACACGTAATGGATTATCGGAATCTTTAAATTCCTTATCCAACTCACGCTTTTCCATCTTCACTCTATGAACCTTAATATCTAAGTCCCATTTTTTGAATGTCTGGATTTCGTTTTGTTCCTGTGAAATCACAACCGCCATCTCGGTTTCTTTCATCCACTTAATCTTTCGATCCAGTTCAAGTACTTCCTGCTGTGATGCAGACTTTCTTTCTTCCTCAAGTCTTTTTATTTCATCTTTCCAGTATTCTTGAACAAAGTTATACATACGCACACATGTAACTTTATTAAGGCATACAAACATCGCTTTTCCGCTCGTCCAAAGGTCTGTATAATGCTGAACAAAATCCTTTGCAACTGAACGAAGACGAGGCTCGGCAGTTAGAAGATGGATTTCTTTCTCAAATTCATGCTCTAGTTTTTCCTGCTGTTCTGCATCTAAATCGGCAGCTTCAATCGCATCCAATATTTCATCCGTAATCTCAGGATTATGGATATCAAGAATCTTCTCACCACGATTTTCATAATACAACGGAACCGTAGCTTTATCTTCTACAGCTCGCTTAAAATCATATATTGATATATAGCCACCAAATGTACGCTCAGTAATATTGTCACTTGATAACAATGGTGTACCTGTAAAACCAATTCTAGATGCTGTAGGCAATAACCCCATCATATTGTCAGCAAAGATTCCATACTGGCTTCTATGTGCCTCATCAGACATGATTATAATATCATGGTCCGGATAAATAGGTTCTGTAGGCTTTTTATTAAACTTCTGAATAAGAGTGAAAATAAAGCTTGGATTGCCCTTTAATTTTTGTATTAAGTCATCTCCACTAGTGGCTGTAAATTGTGATGCCTTTGTTTTTCCTAATAGACCACAATTTTCAAAAGTATCACTAATTTGTGTATTTAATTCTTCTCGATCGGTTAAAACAACAATCGTTGGCGAACCGGTAAACTTTCTACGTATTTTCTGTGATAAGAAAAGCATAGAATAGCTTTTTCCAGAACCTTGCGTATGCCAAAAGACACCCAATTTACCATCATTAAGCTTACGTGCTTCATAAGCTTTTACAGCTTCATTAACACCTAAATACTGATGATTTCTCGCAAGAATTTTGATTGTGTTTCCACCAGAATGATCATAGAGGATAAAATTCTCCAACAGATCAAGGAAATTGTCCTTCTTACATATACCTCTAAGCATAGTTTCAAGAGCCACATTTCCTTCGTCGCTCTCATTCAATCTCTTCCATTCATGGAAAAACTCATATTTACTTCCAAGAGTACCTACCTTTGCTTCCACACCATTAGAAAGCATAAGAAATGCGTTGTAATAAAACAGATGAGGTATTGTGTCTAAGTAATCTGTGTAATTATCTGTATAGGCATTCTGCACATCTACAGAATTCTTCTTAAGTTCTACAAAAAGAAGCGGAATACCATTTACAAATCCAACGATATCTGTTCTACGACGATATAAATCACCATGTATTTTCATTTCCTTTACAGCCAGGAAATGATTTCTTTCCATATCATCCGGATGCTGGAAGTCAATAACCATGGCTCTCTTTTCTTCTGTCTGGCCATTTGGTTTCTTTTCCGTAACCGGAATACCATCTCGAATAAGAGAATACTTTTCTTCGTTTATCTGCATTAAAGATGCTGTTGATAGATGTTTTTCAAAAGTATTCTGAGCTTCTATTACCTGTGCATCTGTAATCCACGGATTGAGCGTACGAAGTGCTTTCTGAAAATAGCGCACTAAAAGAATATCCTTGTAAGACCTTCTTCCAAAAGTTCCATTCTTTCCAAGGACTTCCTGGTTATATGCCATTTCTACTTGCCACCCTAACTCTTCTTCTAGCAGATGTCCGGCACTTTCTTGTACTAATATATTTTCAGAATAATCGTAGCTCATAAAAATCTGTTCCCTCCTCCCTCATTTTATCTCGTAAACAGAATTCCTCATTTATCTTAATAATGAGAATAATAAACATCTTTAACAGAATCATATAATCATTTTGCTGCCGCTTCTCATCTAAAGAATTCCCATCATGAATATATTTATTTCTCAAGTCTAGACCATTTGCGAATTCCGATTTATTTAACACATAATTGAAATATTCCCATTCTGGTTTCGACAGCAATGTACTTCCCACTATGATTTCTCCGTTTTTAATAAGTCTTCGTATTTCTTCACTTTTTCTGTATTGTAAACACAGCACTCCTTTGTTATATAATTCATATAAAACCCACGAGCGTTCGTAATTCAAGGTCACCTTATTATCGTTAATAAGTATGGTTTCTCTCTGTCGTAACCATTCAAACTCATCTTGATTATAAACTTCTATCTCATCAACTTTTAGTACATCTGTCTGAAGTAATTCAAATAGCGTGTTATGCTTATCTTTTGCCTTTTCAGTATACGAAAGCATACTTTGATCTGAAAACAGATCATGCATTTCTCTTTGTAATTCTGAGCTGTTAGCATAGGCATATTTATTCTTTATAAAGCTAGGAATATCTTTGTAGCGAACAGACCCTGATATCATTTCGTAATACTCACGATCAATCTCACCTTCCTCAACGAAGAGTTTAAACTGCTTCGTTGCACCATCCATTATCGTAGCCATACGTTCATATTTGCTAAGCAAACTATCAGTTATTGCTGGAATAACACACACAAAACCTTCTGCTTCAAACTCTTCTTTTAAGTATTCCTCAAAAAACCACTTTATAATTTCTTCGATATGTACATCAAATCCATTTAAAATATTCACGTACCCATGCATTTGCATATTCGCAAGTCCGTTTAATAGTTTGAAAGACTGTCCTCCCCGATACATACCATTACCATTGGTGGAGAACAAACTTTCAAAGATTCCCTGCTTTAGATTTCCTGCCGTTAATGAACATCTCATATACATATCCACATATGCAAAAAGATATATAAAATTGTTCAGGAGTGTTGGATAATCCAAATTCTCCTTAATCCAATTTGAATTATATTTCGCAGTTATTATTTCGTTTTCAAATTTTAAATCCATTTCCGGATTATCCGAAGAAAACGATACACTAACACCTGTTTCATGTGTCATCACAGGCATTGTATTATCTTCCCAGTATTTCACATACCGTTTCTTTGCAAGATGTCTAAGTTTATCATCTACAACGAATTGATTAGTATTATTTGACTTACCATTTATTATCAAATCTAAGACATTTGCATTTACAATATCGCCATTTATATAATCTTTAACAACATTATATTTATCTTCTTTTGAAAGAGACTTTGGTAAATAATACTTCTCTTTTCTATCACTTTTTCGTAAATAATAATCAACTATAAATCTCGCTCCGAAATCAGGCTCCTTAAGTAATTCTGCTATTTCAGCATCAAACTCTTCAACAAATCTTCTGTTCTCTAGCAATGCATTAGGAGACATTTTAAGACCATCTATTATTTCTGCAAATCGATTTATTGGTATTTTTTTATAGACTCTATACTTATAAAAAAATGTCCAAAAATCATCCCTAAACATAACATCACAGGCCTCATGTATGGGAACAAGCGTATCTTCTGTAATTCCTAGAAAGAAATGTTTCACTTCATTCTCAGTTTTTTGTGCCTGTAATTTGTAATGCCTGTACTCTTCTTCGCTCCAGCCTTTAATGCATTCATATTTATCAAAAAAACACTTGATGTTATATAATTCAAGTATCCTGTTAACATCAGACAAATCCGTCTTATTTTGGGTATAGGAATCCAAGGCAAGTTTTATTTTATTTTCCTCGCCTTCGAAACAATATTTTATTGCAAAATATTCTTTTCTTCTTGACTCCTCCAATTTTTATACCTCAATTTCTCCGTTCATCAGTTTTGGAAGCAACCTATCACGCGCTTCTTTTAAGTTTTCTATATCACAGCATAGATTTATAATTTTCTTAAATAATGGTTTAATCTGATTCTTTAATTTCTTATTAATATCATTATCTGGCATTACAACTTCGAATCGGTTAACAACGTCTTTATTAATATGTTGTTGCGCACCTCCCATCGCTTCAGAAATTATCTCCTTGATTTTGTTTGAAATTGTCAAATAAATGAATTCATTATAAATATCTTTAGAATCATATACTCCAACAACAGACTGATTCGCACAAACTTCAATTTCTGTATAGCTTACCTGACCTAACGTTGCCCCTGTTATAGCTAAAACAGTCGTATGAACAGGCATTATTTTAGTTGATGAATTGCTTAATCCCAACTCTGTTATAAATTCTGATTCTTTCACTATTCTTAAATTATTAACTGCACCCGAATTAATCCATGGAATATTTCCACCCCAATAATCTATTTTATTCCGCGATGGTGTTCCTCCTAACACCGTTGTAAACACTTCTCCTAATTGAACTTTTTTCCATCCTTCCGGTACACCATCAACAATTTTACTCTCCTCATGTCCCGGAAATCTCAAATCAACAAACCATTCTTTGTAAAGACGCTGTGCAGCCTCTTCTAATAATTTGATTTGTTTTTGGTTGTTTTCAATAAGGTCATCATACGCTGACAGCATATCAACTATCCTGTGCTGTGTTTTTAAATCTGGTAATTCTAACGGAACATCACTCAGTATAGATGTATTTAAGTTTAGCATTGTAGCTCCTACTGCGTGATTAACTACCCATCCGATAGTTTCAGCCTTTTGTAACTGATAAAACACAAACTTTGGATTTGCTTTGAGTTCATCCACAGTAACTCGTAAACACCCTGTTCCGCATAACCAGTTTTCTTCATGTACTGTAGCAAATGCGCATCTACCAACATCTCCTCTTCTCGAATAAAGAATATCTCCTGTCTTAATTTTATGTTTCTTCAAGCGTTCAACATGTGAACTGGGCACCCTTGCTATCGACTCTTCAGATATCTTTCCATTTATCAAATCTTTCGGCATTACTACTGGTGTTCCCGTTTCCGAATAGTCTGATTGATGTAATTGAGAGCCAAACGGTCCAGTCTGAATATCTGTAGATACATTTGACAATTTTACTTTTTCCCAACTCATTCTTCCATCTCCTTCTTCTGGAGATAGAACATCTCCTTCTGTGCTTCAATTTCCGCCTTTAACTCTTCTTCAGACGGAAGATATAGCTTGTATTTTGATGCAAATAGCTGTTCATTATCATGAAGAACAGAATATCTTGCAATATCTTCATCTGTATCAGAACACAAAACGATACCAAGAGTTGGATTATCATCCTCAGATTTCTTCAATTCATCATACATACGGATGTACATATCCATCTGTCCTACATCCTGATGTGTGATTTTCTTAGTTTTCAAATCAATCAACACAAAACACTTCAGGATATAGTTATAGAATACCAAGTCAATATAGTAATCCTCTTTTTCAGTATGGATATGCTGCTGTCTCGCAACAAAAGCATACCCTTTTCCAAGTTCCATAAGAAATTTTTGAAGATTATCAATGATGCACTGTTCTAAATCCGACTCCAAGTAGGACGTATCTTCCTGCATGCCAAGAAACTCCGCAATTACCGGATTTTTTATAAATTCCAGTTTATTCTGATACTGACTTGTAAGCTCCTTCATTTCCTGCTCTACTGCGATTGGATTTTGTGTTTTTAACATTCTATAGTAATACTGTGTAGAAATATTTCTCTGTAATGTACGTACACTCCAAGCCTGATCGAATGCCTCATTCCCATACCATTCTCTGGCGTCTTCATCTTCTACTTGTAACAGAACTCTGTAGTGCGTCCATGACAGCAACTTAGATTGTGGACTCACTGAGTCCACAATCTTAGGATACTTCTGATAAAACTTTGCAAACTTATATAAAGAGCTCTTATCAAACCCTTTTCCGTATTCCTTTGTTAATTCATCTGACAAAGATGCGATTATTTCTTTACCATATCTATCTGTACGTTCACCACTTAATTCCTCTTCCACTATTCTTTTACCAAGGAACCAGTTTCTCATTACCAACACAGCATTCACTGATTGAAAAGCTCTTTTTTGAGCAGATTCAATAATACTCTTTACATCAGAGACTATGTCAGCTGTTTTTTCGTATTTGATTACTTCTAAATCTTGCCTATCTTTCATAGTCCCATCTCCTTCATATTCTGTGAGATAGCATCCATCAATTCATTGCTTTCCGCTTGAAGTGAAAGAAGTTCCTGATGAATCTCTGCCATTCTTTCTTCAAAATCCACTCCATCATCTTCAACTGGAGCAACGCCTACATAAGCTCCCGGAGTTAATGACCAGCCTTTGTCTTCTATACTGATATCATTTTCATCTGTCTTCTTGTCATTCGTTGTATATGCAATCTTACAAAGCCCTGGGATATCCTGATATGTGCCATTACCAAATTTGCTGTAAAGCCAGTGTGCCTCTTTTACTATTTTTGCAATTTCTGTAATGTCTGCTATCTTTTCATCCCATTCTGTCTGAACACGCTTCTTATCTTTTCTATCTGCAGCCTCGACTGCTTTTTTAGAGTTCTCTTTTAATGCTTTTAGTTGCTTTTTTACAACCTCTATTCCCTCTCCAAATACATCCTCATTGACAGCATTTAATCCTGTTTCTCCGATTTCTGAAATCAAAGTAGCAATTGTAGTTTTATATTCTTCAAGCAATGCCTGATACTTCTCTGTCTCACCCCTATAAAGCCATACAATTGCATTTAGATTCTTAAGCTGCCATTCACTCCATTCGTTTAGTGTACGATCAACAACTGTATAATAATTTCTGGCATCAATAAATAAGACCTTGTCTTTAATCGCGTCAGATTTTCCCTTATCATAAAACCATAATGAACAAGGCAAACTCTTCGTGTAAAAGAAATTATTTCCTACAGAAATCATGACATCTACATGTCCGGTCTTAACAAGTTTTTCTCTAATATCTTTGTCGCTTCCCTGGCTATCTGTAGCAGATGACGCCATAACAAAACCGGCTCTGCCTGTTTCATTCAAATAAGCATAGAAATAAGAAATCCAAAGATAATTTGCATTTCCGATTTCTTTCTTTTTATTCTCTTTTGGAACACCAAATGGTAATCTTCCTGCATTTGTAGCTGATTCTGCTTTAACCTTATCAACGTTAAACGGTGGATTTGCCATGACATAATTGCACTGTCCTTCTAGGTTATGTGCATCATGATAGAAACTGTTTGCTTCGTCTCCAGACTTAATCACGCCCGTAAGTCCATGCACAGCCATATTCATCAAGCAAAGCTGGGCATTATACTCAACCTTTTCCTGACCATAAAAAGTCATGCTTGAATTAGCCTGTAATCCTGCTTCATTTACAAAATCACCAGTCTGAACAAACATCCCACCTGAACCACATGCCGGATCAAGAAGAACACCCTGCTTAGGTTCAAGAATATTTACTATCATTTTTACAAGAGACTTTGGTGTAAAGAAAACACCGTCATCAGATGCAATATTCTTAGCAAATTTATTAAGGAAATACTCATAAATACGTCCAATAACATCACCACCAACCTCATCTAATGCATTGTTATTGAATATTCTTAAAAGCTCTCCAAGCAACTCATCTGAGAAATCTGTATAGCTTTTTGGCAGAACACCTGTAAGTTGCTCACTCTGCTGCTCAACCAAATTCATTGCATTGTTTACTACTTCACCAAGACTTGCCATAGGCTGTCCATCAACATTTACTAATCCCATTGATGAAACATTTGAAGGCAAGTTAACAAGATAGCTAAACTGAGCCTCTTTAGGAAGGAACAATGCGCTTTTAGCTGCAAAGTCGCTAGCTTCAACAGGCATCTGTCTTCCGTTTCTAACGGGTCTTGTCTTTAATATTTCCTCTTCAACCATCTTAAATCGGCTATATGCATATCTAAGGAACAGCAATCCAAGTACAGGCATACAATACTGATTCGATGTTAATTTTGAACCTGCACGAAGTAAGTCTGCTGACTCCCATAAATCTGATTCAAGTTTTTTTATACTTCTGTTATCCATATCATTATCCTAACTTTCTATATTTTAATATTGGAACATAATTGTTCCATCTTATTTTCAATTTTAATCCTTATACTGTCCCATTTTACGGACTCTTCTCGGATCTTCCGGTTTTTTTGCATCTTTAGGCACAAGCCATATATTAGCAGCAAAAACTGCTCCTTCAACGCGACCTTCTCTGCATAATGTCGTAACTCGACGACGTGAAATATCCCAGATTTTTGCAATTTCCGATGTAGATACATACTCCATATCAAATCCTCCATAAAAAATCGAAAAACTGACTATTTTATTATATTCCTTCTGAGGAACAGTTTCAATAGAAACCATAGTTTTTACTCAATAACAAACCCGCCCCATAGTGTCAATCTACAGAATCATTTTCCTGCTTTTGATACCCTAGGACGGGTTCGTTCTATGTTAATCAAGGCCACTTAAGGCGAAGTGTCCTAAATCCACTATTCATTTTTTATAATTCGTATCATAGCAATTTTAAAAGTTGTAAACTAGTTGTAAATTCATTTTTTTATTCCGTCAAGTGCTTGCAAACAAAGGATTTCTAGCCATTGGTTAATACCATGCCGTGGCAGATAAAATAAATCCATTAAAAACACTCCCTAAAATAAGTGCGAATACTGGAATAAAAATGGAAAAAATCTTATAAGATTTCGATTTATACAGTCATGAATATGGTAATAAATGGTAGCCCCTTTTTCTGTTTAATAATAATATCATTTCTTAATTCATCTAAATTAAAATATTTATCCTCCTGAAACTCCAATTGTTGCGAACAAATTTTTTTTCATGACAAGCTATCACAAAATTCCTGGATGCTTACTTCATTTTCATCCTTTGGTTTAACCTTTGGATCAAACAAAATAAGCGTTGCGGTCAATGTATTACCCTCTAAAATATCTGTAAGTTTTTTAAATGCCTGTTCGGCTCCTTTTCCACTTTGACATGCAAAGGCTGCAAGCCTTTTTTCTTTTAATTCGTGATTATCCCTTATAAACGTTCTAAGTGGTGGCGTAATATTACTAGCCCAAACCGGAAAACCAAAAATAACCTGTTCATAAGAAGACCAATCTACAGAATATGGTTCTAATTCTGGAGTTTCTGCCATCATCGCACTTTTGCCACCCCAGAAGAACTTTGCAAAGCCCTTTTCAGGGTATCTTTTTACTGGAACCAGTCTTAAAATATCTGCTTGAAGCTTATCCGCAATCTTTTTTGCAACAAAATCTGTATTTCCCTCAAGAGAATAGTAAACAATAAGTGTATTCATTCCAAAAGCCCCCCTAAAAGTCTTAATTTATAAACTATTATAATATATTATACCGCACTTTAGTTCAAAAATTATAAAAAGTTATAAATCTCATCCTATTATGGAAGGACAATAGCAGATTATATACCTATATTTTAATAACAATCCCAGTTGTAGATTACATCTTCAAAGTTTCGATTTTTTAAATCCTCATCTGTAATAAAAAAATTAGCGACACCAGAATCTCCCCACATAAGAATATCCTCTTTGCTATCATATAAACTATCTAGTTGTATAAACAACTTATTTTCATCATCCTTATCTCTAATTTCCCACTGGGTAAAAAACGGATACCCACCTATTCTTGATCCACCGCTGCATATTTTTTCATAGAATTCCTCAGCAACTTCATCATCCAAATCTGAATACGATTCAATTCCTAATTTTGGCTCTATAAATTCCTCGAAAATTTTATCCATTTCCATTGTATCTACATTTGGAAATTGCTCTTCTTCAACGAATATTACTTTATACTCTTTCTTTGGATCAAACGGCAACATTACTGTATCTTCTGCTTCATCAGGATTTGGCATTAATTTCTTAATTTCATCAATATCCATTGCATTATCTGTGTTTTCATGGTAAATAATTCGCCATGCCACCTGATCTTTCTGATTATCAAAATCTAATCCACTCAAATCATCATCTGCAACATATATCTGCAGCAGACCTTTTTCAGGATAGTTTTCCATTTTGGGAACTTGCGCAAAATTAATCTGCAACATTAGATACAATTTATCGCCTGTTCCTTTATCAACTGGCCATTCTCCTCCTTCTGGTATATAAGGAATTCCTGATAACTTGCTGTCTGTAAGCTCTGTTGAAGCCTCTTCAAAATCCATCGCAATGCTTTTTTTCTTTCCCACTTTTTCAAGAATTTCTATAATATCATCTGCTGTTATATTCATTTATTGCTTGTCTCCTATCTTTAATACTTATATTGATTATTTGGGTTATACTGGTTATTAAGGTTGTACTGATTATATTGATTTTGAGAATTATTCATATAATAATCTGTAGTTCTCTTTGTACTTGTCAAAAGAATAAATGGTACAATATACTGAATTACTGGGAAATAACAAACTATTCCTAGAATTATTGTCAAAACTATCCCTATTCTTTTTTCTATTCCCGCTTTTATACATGCAAGCATAACGATTACTGACGAAAGGAAGCTCACTATAGCCATAAAAAACCAAACAGCAATGCTCATTACAATCCCAATAGGCACAACTAAGATAATAAGCGAATATATTGTAAGTAAAAATGCTGGCAACAATTGTGGTACCTTTACAAAAACAGCAACCTTACTTGCAGCATTCGCATCAAACCTTTTATCTGCAAATAGTTTAATGATTCCAATAATGTAACAAACTACAAAAAGTATTAAGCAACCATCAAAAAATATACTTCCAAACTTTACTGGACCTTTTTTTGTAAAAAGATCATCTATTTTTACTGAAAAAATCATAGCAAACAAAACCAAATAATATACCAAAGCGATTGGCACATACCATAAATATTTTTTCATTTTTCCCCTTTTTATCTTTCTTTTTCTCTTCTTTTTTTCTTTTGTATCTTTTCTTTTGTGTTTTTTAGCCACTTTATTTCATTGTTTTTTTCTATGTATTATTTCTCATCAGATATCACAACTACACCCTTGGCATTTTCATCATCCATAATTATCTCCGAAACATCCTGCACAACAATCTTTCCTTTCATAGGATTCTTTATGCTTATTACCGAAGATGTTATTGTAGCCTCGACTTCAGATTTTTCAAAAGCAAGATCTGTATCTACCATTTTGCAATTTATCAGTTTAAGATTCTTGCAATAACACAAAGGCTGAGTCCCAATAAGCGTACAGTTTTCAAATGTAACATTTTCGCAATACCACGCAAGATATTCTCCCTTAATTACGCTGTTTTTTATAACGACATTGTTAGCATGCCAAAAAGCATCTTTTGTGTCAAAATTACAATTGTCAAATACAGAGTCTGTTATGTATTGGAAAGAATATTTTCCTTTTAAGGTTACATTGTCAAAATTTAATCTGTCCGATCTCATCATAAAATATTCACTGACAACATCTGTATCCTTCATGTCTATGTTTTTTACAGACCAACCAAATTCCGGTGATATAATATCGCAATTTTGAATTTTTACATCTGAGCATTCCCTAAGTGCCTTAATTCCGTGTAATTTTGAATTAGAGATTCCTGCGTCATTTGTATACCATAGTGCCGCTCTACAGTTTTCTGTCATCTCGCATCCATCTATTTTTAATACATTATCATGCCAAAAAGGATATCTTAAATTAAAAAAACTATCCCTTACTTCTACATTAGAGCTCTCTTTAAAAGCACTTTCTCCATCAGCAGGTCCATCAAATTTACAGTTATCCACTGTGATGTCTTTGCTTCCATAAAGAGCTCTTTCTTCATCAAATTGTTTATCTTTTATATACGTCATTTAAAATATCCTCACTTTTTTAAAAATCTATCTGTTATTATTTGGATTTGAATTCATTGTATTTGCTGCACTAAAAAATGAGTCTGTTGGTGCAACTGGGCTCATTAATACTCTGCCTGTTCCTCTGTAAACATTTACAAGACCTTCTCCACTTGCTGCTGAGCCAATTAGTGTTTTTGTAGTTCTTTCTACTGTAAAATCAAGATTTGATGACCAGCACACTGCAAGATTTCCATCAATTTTTAATGTGTCATTTTGAAGTTCAACTTCAATTAGTTCCTCATATGGAACATTGCTTTCTAATGCCGCCACACCTGAACCTGATAAACTTAAATTAAATAAACCCTCTCCACCAAGTGCTGCTGATGAAAGATTTTTTCTTGATACAACATTCGTGTTTATTGTCCCTGAGCAAGCATAAAACATTCCATCTTCAACCGTTATGCCTGTACTCCAATCTGCCATATCTACTAAAATAATGTGTTTATACGTTGGCTCTAATACAAGCAATCCATCACCTGTATATAACGGTTTGATAGCTGCCTCACCTGTAACAGCACCTTTCATCATTTTTCCGAAAAAGTCACCAACTCCTTTAACCCCTGTAGTAACATTTACATTTCCGCCAATCCATTGCATTGCTCCAGCCTGAATCATTGCTGAATGATTATTATTAATCTCAATAACAAGTTGTCTTCTGCGAACACCCATCTGTCCCATAAAGTATTCTACCTGAGCATTCATCATCGATACACTACAATCTTTTTCATACTCTAGCACATGAAAACTTCCCTTATTTTCTACAAATTTTCTTGTATCATTCTCTAAATTACATATATTCATCTTATCCCTCCGAAAAAATTATTATCTAACGTTTCAATCAATAATATTATAAACTATTTTCTTTTGATTATAAATCTTTAATTAATAACTTTCAGTAAAATATGTTTTAAATAGCCCATATGATATGCTACTTTCAACTATGTTTTTCACATGTATAAGAAGCTATCACATGGGCTTTTACTTTACTCAATCACATTTATCGTAATCATACGTTAATCCATATATTTTTGCGCGAAACTCTCACTCATTTTATTGTAATCATCAACTACATTCTTATCTGACGTAAGTATAACTTGATCTTTTAAATCCCTATATTTATATTCCACATTATATATTTTTTTCTTACTCAATTTAACGACTTTTTGTTCTTTTGAGGCAGAATATACTGAATAATAATTCGTACTATACATATAAGTCTTCTTTTCTTCTTCTGATTTTTTGTAACCTTTTATAGTTTTTAGACTATTTAAGCATAAATAATATTCCTTGCCAGTGTCTAAATAATGCCGTCACTTAAACTAGCTATATGTCCTTCTTCTAAAAACAAAAAAATATCAATTGATTTTACTTTCAAAACTTGTCCTAATATAGATACCACCATTATTAAACCATATGAAAGTACCGAAACATGAGGGCCCTTCAATTTTCTTGTACATGGTAACATGCATAAACCATACGATAATAAAGCGAACCCTCCAGATAACAAACTGATAATTATCATATAAAATATGTTATATATATATGGATTTTGCACATACCAAAACCAAAATAAATAATTCGAATAATCAGTTTGCAAAAGCCTATATCTTGCGAAACCATATGAATTGCTACTATAATTCATTGGAAAAGCTATACAACATAGCACTTGATTAATTAATAATGCAGCAAAAACTGTTATTATAGTAATTAAAACAACCGCTGCTGCATTTCCTGTTATATATTTTCTTTTGTTCATCCTTAATAACGAAAAAAGTCCATTACCGTTTAAATCCGAGTTTTTTCTACATCCAGCACACATTGTTGTTGCAATCAATGGTATAACTGGTATAAACATCATTTTAGCCACTCTAGAACTTATTCCAATTATTAACGAATTTTCTGCTGAATTTCTAACCCCCTTCACTTACTCATTATATATATATATTTGTCAACATTGATGCTATTGTATGCTAATTCTCGTATAACCTCAAAATATTCTTTATGAAATTATTAAATCTACATATGTTTGTTCCCCATGTTTTACTTCTTTGTTATAAACATGTTTGCCAATAATTTCTCGCAAACTTCTGATATCGTCAAGCTCACGCGCAGCAAACTCTAAATAACAGATCGTTGAGCTTTCAACATTTATGCTTTCATAAAAATCAGAAATAAAGCAAAAATATCTATCTAAAATATCTTCCAATGGAAATTGCGAAATATCGCTAGCATTAATGCCTTCTTCAAATTCAGGCTCTTGCACAAAACTAAGAGAGGTCACATAATCATCATCTTTTTTATAAATTCCATCTTCTATTTTTATGTATTGTGGATTATCATGATATTTGAACGCATCATAGTTTCTTATTTCTTTCATAAGCTTTTCCTCCGTGTTTTCGTCTTTTTAATATTGTACGGTTATTTTCTTGCTTCTTCAATCAAATAGGTAAATCTTTCTTTTCGAATAATATAACTGTAAAAAAATAGAATAATAATCCTAACACACCAAGAACTGCAATTCCTATAATACCTGACTCTACATTATCAGCTATTTTACCAGGATTGTATAAAGTAAAAAAAGTAAAATATTTAAATTTTTCCACCGTATCGGATATTTGAGTGTTTCTAATCATTTGAACCAAAAACATAACTGCACCAATTCCGCCACTAATTCCTGTTGCAAGACTTGCTTCGTTGCAGACCGCAGAAATTGCCATACAAAATCCTCCAATAAAAAAATGTAAAATAAACAAGCTTATATTTATTGCGCAAAGCTGACTTATATTAAGCTCTCCTGGTTCCCACAAATGGCAAAACACCATCTCAAACACTGTTGTAGCAATTATTAAAATTGCTGTACATGTAATAATTACTAATATTTGCGTTTGTACTATTATTCGCCTTGAGACGGGTGCCGCAAGAAGCGATGCCATATTTTTTTTCTCTACTTTTCCTGCTAATAAGTTTCTACTCCGTAAAATAATAAAAATCATCGGAAACACTAGCAAAATAAAACCATACAGGTACGAAATCAAAAATCCTATCAGAGTCGTTGATGTCACATCCATTCCTGCTGCCGACATGACCTGTGGCATGCTATCATGCATCTGCTTAAGACTTTTCATCATTTCCGGATCATACATCCAAATTACACACACAACATACATCAATATTATTGCTGAAAAAACAAGAAGCATTATTCCGCTTTTTTTCATTTCGTATAAATATAATGTCTTATTCATTTTCATCCTCCTCATAATAATTCATGAAGATTTTTTCTAAAGTCTGCATTTTCCTTACTGTAACCATTTTGCCATCCACTTCGCCTTTAAAATCTTCTGCGAATTTTTTTGCTTCTTCCACACTTTCTAAAAATACTGTATATTTATGCGAATGCTGTGTTCTCAATTCCTCAATATTCTTAACTTCTGATAATCTTCCTCCGCGAATAAGTCCAATTCTATCACACGTTTTTTCTACTTCTTCAAAAATATGTGACGACATCAGTATCGTCTTTTGTCGTTTTTTCTCTTCATTAATTAATGATGTAAATCTTTGTTGCATAAGTGGATCTAGTCCACTCGTAGGTTCATCTAAAATCAATATTTCCGGATCTGACATAAATGCTGCGACAATCCCTGTTTTTTGTTTCATTCCCTTACTCATTTTTCTTATTTTTACACTAGTATCAAGTTCAAATCTTTCAATTAAATCCCTTTTTTTCTTATTCGAATCTTCACCACGATATTTTTCAACAAAACTAAGATATTCATCACCCGTCATTTCATCAAATAATGAAATCTCACCTGAGAGATATCCTGTTTTTCTCTGAATTGCCTTTCTATCTTTCATACAATCCATTCCATCAATCAGGCATTTACCCGACTTAGCCTTAATAAATCCCATCAAATGTCTAATTGTTGTAGTTTTACCTGCGCCGTTTGGTCCAAGAAAACCAAATACCTCACCTTGTTTAACATTTAAAGATAAATCAAAAATTCCCTTTCCGCATCCGTAATCTCTAGTAAGATGTTCTAATTCGATAACGTTCAAATCCATCACTCCTCTCACTAAGTGCTGGTATAAAAGTGTCAAAAAAACGGAACCTACCATTCATAATATAACATGATCTAATTATACGCTCTAATTATACGCCCTAATTGTATCTTATAATTATATTATAAACGAAGTATTCCGTTTTTCAATGTATTATCTTTATTTTTTTATATAACTTTTGTTGTCCATTTTGAGCAATCCCATATGTCTGTTGCCACGTCATTATAAAACTCCGGCTCGTGACAAACCATAATTATACTGCCCTTGTATTCATTTAATGCACGCTTTAATTCCTCTTTTGCATCAACATCCAAGTGATTAGTAGGCTCATCAAGTACCAAAAGGTTTGAAGGTCTGTTTAAAATTTTGCACAAACGAACTTTAGCCTGTTCTCCTCCAGATAAAACTCTAATCTGACTATCAATATGTTTTGCTGTAAGACCGCATTTTGCTAAAGATGCGCGGACTTCTGCCTGATTCATCGATGGAAACTCATCCCAAACCTCATCTATACACGTTGATGAATTATTATTTCCTGCTTCCTGCTCAAAATAACCAATATCTAAATTTTCACCTAATTCAACCCTACCTGAAATCGGTTTAATTATGCTAAGCAGGCTTTTAAGAAGCGTCGACTTTCCTATACCATTCGCTCCTGTTAAAACAATTCTGCATCCACGTTCTATTTCAAAATTTAGTGGAGAAGATAATGGTTCATCATAACCTATAACAAGATTTTTAGCTGTTATCATAAACTTTCCTGGAGCTTTAGAATAAAGAAAATGAAATTCTGGCTTTGGTTTTTCAGTTACCTTTTCTATTCTTTCCATCTTATCTAATTTTTTCTGGCGAGACATAGCCATATTTCTAGTGGAAATTCTGGCTTTATTTCTCGCAACAAATTCTTCAAGTTCTGCTATTTCTTTCTGTTGGCGTTTATATGCAGCTTCCTGCTGTGCTTTTTGCATAGCAAATACTTCCTCAAAATGAGCATAACTTCCTGGATATCTATTTAACTTACGATCATACATATGATATATAATATTTATTACACTATCCATAAAAGGTACATCATGAGAAATCAAAATAAACGCATTCTCATATTCCTCTAAATATCTCTTTAACCATACAATATGTTCCTCATCTAAATAGTTAGTTGGCTCATCTAATAATAAAATCTCTGGTTTTTCCAAAAGAAGTTTAGCCAGTAATACCTTTGTACGTTGTCCTCCAGATAACTCAGCAACATCATGATCTAATCCTAAATCCATAAGTCCTAAGGCTCTTGCTACCTCTGAAACTTTTGAATCTATCATATAGAAATCATGCGCTTCAAGAAGCTCCTGTATTTCACCTGTTTCTTCCATGTATGCCATCATCTCTTCATCTGAGGCTTCAGCCATCAAACCATAGAGTTCATTGGCACGAGACTCAAGTTGAAATAATGAATCAAAGGCTGATTTTAAAACATCCTCAATTGTCATTCCCGGATTTAACACAGCATGCTGATCTAAATATCCAACTCGAACATTTTTATTCCATTCAATTTTGCCCTCATCTGGTTGCATTTTCCCTGTTATAATGCTCATAAAAGTGGATTTACCTTCTCCATTAGCCCCAACAAGACCTATATGTTCTCCTTTTAACAGGCGAAAACTAACATCATCAAAAATCTGACGATCTCCAAAACCATGTGTTAAGTGTTCTACATTTAAAACGCTCATTTATTACTTATTCCTTTCAAAAACCTATATCACTGAAACCAGCATTTCATTAAAAAATTTTATATTACTATTAGCGATTTAAAAAAAACTATATAGCTAATATCACCATTCCTAAAGTATGAATCAAATATGCAATAATCCAAGCTATCACACATTGAAACACAACCATCTTTAAAGCTGACAATCTTCCTGACTCTTTTTTTACTGTTGCAATCGCTGCCACACAAGGAGTATAAAGCAAGCAGAAAACTAAAAATGTAAACGCTGCTAACCCTGACATTCCAGTTTTAATTCCACTTGTTCCACCAAAAAGAATTGTTAGTGTTGATACAACACTTTCTTTTGCTAAAAATCCTGAGATAAGAGATGTAACCGCTTTCCAATTTCCAAAACCTAATGGTGCAAATATTGGAGCAACCACACCTGCTATTAATGCTAAAATACTCTCTTCCGAATCTCTTACCATCTTAAATGATAAATTAAAGTTCTGTAAAAACCATACAATTATTGTTCCGATAAAAATAACTGTAAATGCTCTCTGAATAAAATCTTTTGCTTTATCCCACATAAGCATAATTACATTTTTTACGCCTGGTAATCTGTAATTTGGAAGTTCCATTACAAATGGTACAGCTTCTCCTTTAAAAAATGTATTTTTTCCTGCAATAGCAACAATTATTGCAACCATTATTCCTGTAATATAAAGGAAAATCATTACCAGCGGTGCATATTCAGGGAAAAATGCTGCAGCAAAAAACGAATAAATTGGCATTTTAGCACTACAACTCATAAACGGAATCAAAATACGAGTCATTTTTCTGTCTCTATCTGATGGAAGTGTTCTAGTTGCCATAATTGCAGGCACACTGCATCCAAATCCGATTAACATAGGAACAATACTTCTTCCTGAAAGTCCAATTTTTCTGAGTAATTTATCCATGACAAATGCCACTCTTGCCATATATCCACTGTCTTCTAATAAGGATAAAAAGAAATACAAAATTACAATAATTGGAACGAAACTAAGCACCGAACCAACACCTGTGCATATTCCATCTGTTATTAATGAATGAATTGGTTTTGCAACATCTGCTGCTGTTAGTAGCTCGTCTATTTTTTCTGTTAAAAATGAGATTACTGTTTCTAAAATTCCCTGGAAAAATGCTCCAATAACGTTAAACGTGAGATAAAAAACAATCATCATTATTCCAATAAAAGCTGGAATTGCTGTCCATTTACCTGTAAAGAACTTATCTAGTTTTCGACTTCTGGCTTGTTCTTTACTTTCTTTAGGCTTGATAACAGTCTGACTACATATACGATATATAAATTTAAAACGCATGTCCGCAATAGCCGCCGCTCTATCAAGCCCTCTTTCTTCTTCCATCTGACTTATAATATTTTCTATCGTCTGAGCATCACTTTTATGAAGATTAATGCTTTCTCTTACCAACGTATCACCTTCTATTATCTTGCTTGCAGCAAACTGAATAGGAATATCCTCTTTTTCGACATGATCTTCTATTATACTCATGATTGCATGTCTTGCTCGGTGAACCGCCCCACCATGATCCTCTTTTACGCAGAAATCTTCACGTCCTGGTTTCTCATTATATTTAGCAATGTGTAAGGCATGTGTTATTAATTCATCGACGCCTTGATTTTTGGCTGCTGAAATTGGAACAACTGGAACCTGTATTAATTTTTCCAATAAATTAATATTTACAGAACCACCATTTCCCTTCATTTCATCCATCATATTTAGTGCGATTACCACTGGAATATTTAGTTCTAACAACTGCATAGTAAGGTAAAGGTTTCTTTCTATGTTAGTTGCATCAACAATATTTATAATAGCGGATGGCTTTTCTTCTAAAACGAATCTTCTTGACACAACTTCTTCACTTGTATACGGTGACATCGAATAAATACCTGGCAAATCTACCACTTCAGTATCAGGATGTCCCTTTATTGCACCACTTTTTCTATCTACTGTAACTCCCGGGAAATTACCAACATGCTGATTAGCACCTGTTAATTGATTAAACAGAGTTGTTTTGCCACAGTTTTGATTACCAACTAATGCAAAAGTAAGCTTTCCTTTTATTGCTTTTTTTTCTTTATGTTCTTTACGATGTTCGTTTGTATTGACATCTTCTCCTATCAAAGGATGTGGAATATCTTTCTTTAAATCCTTTTTCCTTTTTTCAATAACTTCACTGGTATTTCTTACATTTTCAATTTCAATTTTTTCGGCATCAGCAAGTCTAATCGTAAGCGAATAGCCTGAAACCGTAAGTTCCATCGGATCTCCTAATGGAGCATACTTAATCAATGACACATCGCTTCCTGGAATAATCCCCATGTCAAGGAAATGCTGTCTTAATGCACCACTTCCACCAACACTTTTTATAGTAGCTGATTTTCCAATTTCAAGTTCTCTTAAATTCATTTATTTCACCTTTCTATGATGACATATTGGTTTCATTTTCTATTTATTTTTATATCAAATCCTTCGGAAAATCCCTAAAGGATTTTAATAAATCATCTAGTTAACACAATCCTTTTGATTTTATCACAATTATAGTTTCTCGTCTATTAATCTATTTTTCGAAAAAAAATAAGAAAACAAATAGTCTTAAATAAATGACTTTCAAATAATTATTTTTTATAAAAAAAACGTTTCGTTGATATGCTTCTAGTTTCCTAGTTACACATCGACGAAACGGTCTAAGGTAGGGTATTATAGTTATTATTTTTATTTATATAATTTATTTTTTATCTTAATTAAAAACTGTTTTTATTATCTATGCTTTATTGTAATTTTCTGTTTTGTTTTTTATTTTTTTAATTATCTCTTTCAAGCTGATTTTCTATTGCAAATTCTTTATCAACTTTTGAATAATCTTCATTTTGAATCATATTTCCAGCGATTTTCTTTTCATAATTTGTGTAAATACACCAAGCTGCAAATCCAAAAATAACAGGTCCACTCAACGACCAAAATGTTGTTTTAAAATCACCTGTCAATGAAGGTTGAACAATTGCAAATACGTTAGCTGATAAAAGAGTTAATGTAACAATATATGCCCAAATATTAGCTGATAACTGAGTTTTATAAACAACAAAGCTTCTGTCTATGCCTTCAAGTTTCTTGAATTTTGGGAAAGCAAATGAAATGAACATATATGGTACTGTCATACCAACGTTAACCATTGCTGTTAAAATCAAGAAAAATTGTTGCATTGTATCACCACCGAATGATACTAAGAAAATCATTACACTAACAATGATACATTGAACCCATAAGGCATTCTCAGGCATACCATCTTCTGATACTTCTCCCATTTTTCCTGGCCAAAGTTCTTTTGGTGTTCCATCAATTAACTGTTTTAATGGTGAATAAACAAGTGTAAATAATGCTCCCATAAGTGCTAAAAGCATAATGAGTGCATATATTCTGGCAAAACCATGTGCTAATGCAAATTGAGTTGCAGCTGAAAGTCCAAAAGCTTTTCCAAACTCTGCAGCAAAATTTGACATAATAACGTAAGAAACGTTTCCTAATGTAACTTCATTTTCGCCGAATAATTCCTTGTAATTAGTGAACGAACCCACCAATAAAATAAGTGCTGCATATCCTACAACAATAATTATTGCTGCTGTAACGATTCCTTTTGGGAAATTCTTCTTAGGATTCTCTGTTTTATCAACAAGTCCACCCACGGCTTCGATTCCGCCATACGCAAAAAGTGCATATACTACAAATGATAAAATTTTAATTACACTGCCCTGATATTCCACATTAAGTGGTGTAACAACTGATTTAAATCCTTCGAAAGGCTGAACGAATTGTCCATGACGTGCAATAATCATAACAATTGATCCCACTACTACCAAAATATTAATTGTTAGAACTGCAGTACCACCGACTGATGTTACTTTACTGATTTTATCGATACCTTTTGTATCGAAATAAGTAATCAAGATAAAAAATAGTATTGCCATAATTCCAAGAAGTCTAGATCCTGATAAAAAGCTCCAACCAAATAATGACCATTTAGATGTAGAATCTTCACCAAATATAATATTTGATACTGGTACCCAAATTCCTGAAGAAACATTTACCATCCATAAAACATATGATGTATACCACATAAATGTACCAATAAAGGCATATTTAGGTCCTACGGATTTACACATCCAAGAATACATACCACCTGTTTCATGGCGAAAAGCAGAACCATATTCTGCAACCATAAATGCAAAAGGGATAAAAAATAAGAGACCAGCAATAACGAACCAAGGAATAGCTGCATAGCCCATTAAATAGTAAGACCTTGGAATGTTATTGAATCCATAAACTGATGTAAAGATCATCAGAATGAGGGACATTAACCCAAGTTTTTTTTCTTTCATCTTGCTTGCGTGATGTAAAAAAATAAAAATACATCACTTCTCCTTCCTTCTTTCTGTCTTGAAAATCAATGTATCTGATGACCAAATTGTGCCAGAAAATTAACACACAATTTTTCTGGAAATCATATATACATTGGTTAACTTTTTTCAAGGTGCCACGAAAGTAGATTATACCATAATTTTTTTCAAGTGTCCATGAATGAAAGAGTTTACATTTTTTATGTATTTTTATACATGAATTGGAAAATAGGATTGTTTTGAGACAATATATTTTATGCTATAGATCTTTTAACCATTTAATTAAATCGTCCATATAATACTTCTGCTCAAATCCGTGTTCTTGGCCTTTTGCGATTACTTCTTTCACTTCTACTCCAATACCCTTTGCTTCTTTAATGTAATCCTGTATGCCTTTTTTTCCGACCATCACGTCTCTAGTTCCCCACGCAATAAACTGTGGCACTTCCTTCGAACGTAAAAGGTATTTTTTCAAATCGTATTGTTCTAGGATTTTTTCTCTTTTTTCTTTATCTCTTACTTCATCCGCATCAAACATTGCAAAAAGCATTGGCACATTATGTTTTAAAGTTAATGCTGGATAAATCATTGCTGCTGCTGCAACACTATCGTCCACTTTATCAATTTTATCTGGTTTATAATTTTCTGGGAAAAAATCATTGCCTTTAAATTTATTTATATGGCAACCAACCATAAATCCTCCGGCGGAAAATCCCATAATAACAATTTTTTGAGGATTGATTTTATAATCCTTAGCATGATATTTAATATATTTTATCGCCCTTTGGAGATCAAGTTGAGGAATAGGATACTCATATGGATTACTTCTATAATGTAAAACAAATGCATTTATACCGTTTTTTTGAAGCTTAATTGCAACATCCTTTCCCTCATCATTTCTTCCATCCATAGATTTATATCCAAAGCCTCCACCTGGAAGAATCACTACAGCCATATCTGATGCGCACACTTCGGATGTTTCAACGACTGCACCTGTTTGGGATGCTAAATATGGAATAATATATGGCTCATCTTCAAATGTTTCTTCTTCGTAGCCGCCTGCAATTTCGTGCATATATGTGAAAGTATCAATTATTTTTTCAGCATCTTTATACTTTTTATTTGCAATTGCGTAATCAAATTTGGCGTGTTGAAAAAGTTTATTTCCAACTCTTTTTACATTCATTTTTTCTATTTTTAAGTTTTTAGAATTACCTGCTACCTTTTCCCAAATTTCGTTTCTTTTATCATAGTCAGCTACCATGCCTGTTCGTCTTTTTAATATTTTTGCGACTTTGAAAAAAGCAAACACTAAAAAACTTATTATAGTTACACTTGTTATTCCAACACCAATTTTAAAATTTGATGATTTTCTTTTTGAAATCTTTTTCATATTTCCTCCAAATTACTTTCATTTCAAAAATGATTCGCTCAACTTTTGCTATTACTTTTGCTATTAACCTGACTTTTCAAGCTAAAAAACCCTTTTACTGATTCAACATGTGTTACGATAATCACTTTCATTCAATTATCGACATACTTTTTCAGTAAAAGGGTATTAACATCTATATTATTTTCACTAAACAAATTTTACAGCAGTTCCATAAGCCATTACCTCTGCTGCGCCTTGCATAATTGCTGATGATGAATAACGAACATTTACGATAGCATCTGCACCTAATGCCATTGCTTCGTCAACCATTCTACTTGTTGCTAAATCTCTAGCTTCATTCATCATGCTAGTATATGCTTTAAGTTCTCCACCTACAATAGTTTTCAAACCTTGTGTAAAATCACGTCCAATATTTTTTGACTGAATTGTACTACCTTTTACAAGTCCAATCATTTGAAGTTCTTTCCCACTAATATAATCAGTATTTACAATAATCATTTCCTTCTCCTCCACAAAATATATAATTTATAATTCACATTCACACTTATGATTCTACACTACCTATTATTTATTATCAACAAATAATAAATTTTTTTATCTACTTTTGAATTGATTTCTCCTTTTTTGCATCTAAAGTAATTAACCACAGCATTGCAAAAATCATTATAAACCCTGCTACATCGTATAGTGTAAATTTCGAATGAAGCATTGTCGTAGAAATGACTGTGGCTGTAATTGGTTCTGCAAAACTATATAAACTTGCTTTATCCGGACCTATTTTTTGAACACCGCTTATATATAAATTAAAAGCTAAAACATTTCCTACAACTATAACAAAAACTATTCCAAATAAACCATACAAGTTTGGAACATATTTGATTTCCCATATTTTAAAAATCAATGCACCCAAAATTCCACCTAGCAAAAACGACCAGCCTTGAATTATGATGACCTTTATGTGACTTAATTTGGGAGCTAAAATATTATAGATTGCAACACAGATTCCACTTATTATTCCTGTAATTAACGCCATTGATGAAATTGACATTGTCTTTATATTTCCATGTGTTGTAATCAAAAAAACTCCAATTAATGCCATAGCAATTGATCCTATTTCTGTAACTTTGGGAAATCTTTTTCCAAAAACGCATGTAAAAATCAAAATAAAAACTGGTGCCAAATCCTGTAAAATAGTACCCACCGCCGCAGACGAAAGCTCTATCGTTAAAAAATAAAAAAATTGACAAAAACTTACTCCTAGCAAACCATATAGCAACATTACTATTGAACTATTTAAGTTTTTCCATGGAAGCATAACTTCTTTTCTATTTTTTATAAAAGAATACACTAACAAAATCACTCCAGCTAATCCTAGTCTTATTGGTACTAGCCACCTGCTATCCATTTTCTGTACTGTAAATAAATACTGCCCCATTGAACCCGATAATCCCCAACAAGATGCTCCTAAAATTGTAAGAATTATGCCTTTAAAATATGATTTATTCATTTTATCTTTCCTATCTATTATGTTTAAATTCTATAAAATTTTTTTGATTGTTTTTCTTAATGTTTTTTCTCGAACAATTTTTTTGAACAATAATAGATTTTATCATCACAAATTACTTTTGTGAAGTAGAATAATTCTTAGTTTTTCAAAAAAATAGGACACATACTAATATGTGTCCTATCCTCTTAAAAAGTTCTTTTTTATTTTTGCTAAAAAGCTACTTTGTATATCTCTAGTATTTGCTCCTCTGTAAGCTGCGCGTAATTATTTTTCAACAATCGTTGTTGTGTTTTTATAACATTTGCGGCAAAAACTGTCAAATCATCTTCTTTTACTCCAAATTCATGTAGAGGTTTACACTGCAAAATTTTATTCATTAAAGAATATAATGCTTCCATCGCCTCATCAACCTTCGTTCCAAGGCAATCTGCAATTATACTTTCCAATTCATTAATTCTTCCGCATGGCTGTATCTCTTTGTATTTTCTCATAACAGCTTCAAACATTAATTGATTTGACTGACCATGTGGTATATGATAAACCGATCCTAATGGATATGCACATGCATGTACTGCTGCACATCCTGCATATCCAAATCCTATTCCAGCCCAGTTTGAAGCAATCAAAAAATCTGCAGCATATTTTTTCCAATTTTCATTTGTATACATTTCGTTTGCTTCTGATTTATTTCCACAATCCATCGTTTTTTTCCAAGCTATTATAATTTTCTTTAACGCTTCTTTAGAAAACATATATGAAATACTACAACCATTTGGACTTAGAAAAGATTCTACGCTATGAACCATGGCATCAATTGATGATGTTGCAAATATTTTGTATGGTAATGAATCTAACATTTCCATTATTAGAACTGCCTTATCAGCATACATTGCCTCTGATGCAAGCCCCATTTTTACGCCTTTTCTCACCCTGTTAATAACAGAAATATTAGTTACTTCACTACCTGTACCACAAGTTGTTGGTATTATTATAAGAGGATGTATTTTTTTTAATTTTTCCGAGCAATCATATAAATCATCCACACAATCATCCGCTTTTGATACTGCAATAACTTTTGAAATATCAATAATTGTTCCCCCACCAATTGCTATAACTCTTTCAAAAGTTTTTGTTTTCAAATCGGATAGTATTGCATCAACCATCTCATCTGTTGGTTCACCCTTACCATACTTTTCTCTATATATTACTTGAGCATCTAGTTTCATTGGTTCAATAAAATGTTTATACGTTCTCTCACTAGTTATGATTAAATCGTCTTTGTTAACTTTTTCCTGTGAAACAAACTGAGAAAATCTGTCAAATTCTAGTATATCTGTTAGAATGGAAAACCCTTTCATTTTTAAACTGCCTCCTGTATAAGTTTTGTTTCATTTTGTTGAAATTTGTATTCTATCATTTCTATGATGTATCTAGAAGTCTTCTCCCAACCAAGCAAACTACTATCAATCAAAATATCTCTATTATGACGATCTCCACGTTTTGTACCCGTTATATATTCATGTCTTGCATGTTGAGCTTTTTCAAATGCTTCCCACTCTTCATTTGCCTGTTTCTTACTGATACCCTTCTTCTTCATTATAGCTTCAATCTCTTTTTCTCTTGGAGCATAAATAAATATATTTAGTACATCTTCTCTTCCTTTTAATATATAATTACTGCTCCTTCCGACAATAACACAAGAGGATTTTTCTGCAAAATCATTTATTGCCTGGAACTGTGCACTTATTACTCTGTTTGAAAGATTAGCATAGCGCACTCCATAGCTTGTATCAAAACCATATCTCACACCTAATTTTGTATCTGCCTCTTCAACAAGCCCCTTATCAACACCAAGTCTATCTACAACTTTATCAACCAAATCTCTATCATAATATTCTATTCCAAAATAATCAGCTATCATTTTTGCTATTTCAGGACCGCCACTTCCATATTCACAACCAACTGTAACAACAAAGTGTGATGTATTTGCGCTTACTTTATCGCTAACTACAACTTCTTCTACAATATCGGAATAATCATTTGTAAAAATATCACGCCCGAATTCTGCACCATATTTGTTTTTAGAATATAAATAGAAAAACATTCCCAATACTACCCAAGTTCCGACAACTACCCATTCCTGCCAAATAAGAGCTGCTGAAAAAGATGCCGGTACGATATATAAAAGAGTCATAAAACCAGACATTACAACAGCTAAACAACCTGCTATTTTTCCTGCTTTTACCTTATATGGTCGTTTCATTTTAGGTTCTTTTTTTCTTAGTATACAAAATGAAATTGAAACAAATAAATATGCTATAACACATCCAAACGAAGCTGCATCAACAAGCCAAACTAAAACGCCTCTACCAAAAAATGGAGCAATACAACATGCTATTCCACAAAGAATAATTGCATGAACTGGTGTTTTATTTTTTCCGAGTTTTCCAAAACTCTCTGGAATCATAAGTGATTCACCCATTGAATAAAGTGCTCTACTTCCACCCATCAAAAATGAATTCCATGATGTCACGATTCCACATAAGCCACCTATAATCAAAACTTTTCCCATAAGAGGCGATCTAAATGCAATTTCAATAGCTTTTACTGAAACAAGTCCGTTTTGAGCAGTCATCTCATGAGCAATTGCACTTTGTGGCATTATATAACATACTGCAAAAATAATTGATAAATACCATGCTACTGCCAAAAAAATTGAAAAAATCATAATACGACCAATTTTTTTATATTCAACGTTGATTTCTTCAGCTGCCTGTGGAATTACATCAAATCCTATAAAAAGGAATGGTGTCATGCAAGCCACATTAAACATACTACTTAATGTACTTCCATTTTTAGCTTCCCACATCTGGCCTGAAACGTTTGATACATCTCCATGAATTGCTGAACCAACAACTAATAATATACCCGCAAGAGCTATGATTGCAGTAAGCACCGTTTGTAAAATTGCAGCTGTTTTGGCACCTTTTATGTTAATATACGTGATAAAAATAGCTACTGTAACACCTAAAAGTATGGTTGTAAGGTAAATATCTTTTCCTGCAATACTATATAAATATACCTGGTTAAAATTTGGAAAAAGATAAGTAATAACTGTAGGCAATGCAGTTGCTTCAAACGCAGACGTTGCAACATATCCCAAAATTATCATCCACGTACAAATAAATGATCCTGTTGTTCCCATTGCACGATAACTAAAGTTGTGTTCTCCTCCACACTGTGGCATTGCTGCAGTAAGTTCGGCATACGTAAGTCCTACAAATATAACCATTAAACCGCCTATTAGCATTGCAAGAATTGATCCCATAAATCCAGCTGTAGTTATCCAATCTCCTGAGTTGATAACCCAACCCCAACCAATCATAGCACCAAAGGCTATAACGAGGATGTCCCATCCTCCCATTACTTTATCAAATTTTGCTTTTTGCTCCATATAATCCCTCCTTATTATTCAAGTGCTTCTTTTAATGACTCTTCAAATATTTCTATTCCCTTTTCTATTTGCTTATCTGTAATCGTAAGAGGTGCAAGAAAACGGATTGTATTGCTTGCAGTACCGCAACTTTCAAGAAGCAAACCTTTTTGTATTGCATTATCAATTAGTTTTGCAACCAATTCAGTTGCAGGTTCTTTAGTTTCTTGATCTTTTACAAATTCTATACCTATCATCGCTCCAAGACCTCTTATATCTCCAATTACTGTATATTTTTTCTGAAGTTCTTTATATTTTTCTGTTATAACCTTTCCTATATGCATTGCTTTTTCATCAAACTTTTCTTTTTTCATAACATCCATAACAGCAAGCCCTGATGCACATGAAAGTGGATTTCCACAAAATGTTCCACCAATTGTTCCTGCTGGCGCGGCATCCATTACTTCTGCTCTTGCTGTAATTGCTGAAATTGGGAGTCCACCTCCAACTGATTTTGCTGTAGTAATAATATCTGGTGCTGCACCGGCTTCTTTCCAGTATTCTGATGCAAAATATTTTCCTGTTCTGCAGTTACCACACTGAACTTCATCCGCAATCATTAAAATTCCATTATCATCACAAATTTTACGAACTGCCTTCACCCATTCTATTGGTGCTGGAATAAATCCACCTTCACCTTGTAATGGTTCTACCAACATACAAGCAATTTCATTTGCTGGCGCACCTTCATCAAAGACTTTATTTAATTCATCTATGTAATACTGTATTGCTTCCTCATTAGTAAATCCCTTAGGTGCTCTATATAAATAAGGATATGGAGCACGATATATATCTGATGGGAAAGGTCCCATTCCAACTGCATAACACTTTTTAGCTGTCAATGCCATTGTAAGATTAGTTCTTCCATGAAATGCACCTGTAAAACAAATAACACCACTTCTTTTTGTATATGCTTTCGCTATTTTAATTGCATTTTCATCACATTCTGCTCCTGAATTTGCAAAATATGTTTTTTTGACATCACCTTTACATGGCATAATCTCATTCAACTTTTCAGCTAATGCTACATATCCATCATGAACATATACATTAAAAATTGTGTGAAAATATTTTTCTGTTTGCTTTTTTACAGCTTTTATAACTTCTGGGTGGGAGTAGCCTATGTTAAGTACACCTACACCTCCAACCCAATCAAGGAATTTATTGCCATCCAAATCCTCAAACATAGCACCAGCTCCCTGTTTGATACATATTGGATATGTTTTCCCACATAATGCCTTCGGAATTGCTGCATTTCTTCTATCTAGTAGTTCTTTTGATTTTAGACCCGGAACATGCTCTGTTATTATTTCAGGTAAAGCTTCTGCAAGCTTTTCTCTTTCAGTTTCAATAATGACACTTTTATCTGTCATTTGATTCTTTCCAATTATAATATTTACATCCTTCATTGTTTTTTCATTTACCATAATACTAACCTCCTACTCGTAAAAAAAAAGACGCCGATAAAGTTATCTGACGTCTTTGCCTTTTTCATTTCGTTTCTTTTATTTAATTGCATTATACCCATCTATATTATATCATACAATGTATTACATTAACTATATTTGTTGTGCACGATGCACAATCGTTTGAATATTCGCTTTTTTATAATTACAATGGTCTAACTTAATTTTCGCCATTTTCTGTAATCTCGAATTATGAATGCAAGTTTTATCGAAATACAATTTTCAACTGTATCGAAATCATAGCCTAAAACTTCATGAATCTTTTTCAAACGATAATTCATTGTGTTTCTATGAATGTACATATCCGCAGCAGTTTCTTTAACATTGCAATTATGATGTATATAATTTTCTAAAGTCTCACATAAATTACTTTCATTTAATTCATCAGCACGAATCAATGCTCCAATATGGTTTTCAACAAATTGATCCAATAATCTTACATCTGTAACACTTGAAATCAAAGTATACACACCTTGATCTTTATAAAAATGTATATGATTACTTGAGTTTTTAGATTGCCTTGCAATTCTAATTGCAGCAGCTGCTTCTTTTCGACTTATTTTTATATCTTCTAAATACTCTGTTTCATTTCCGACTCCTATATTAGCAACTACCTGACAATTCTTTTCTATTTTATTTAGTACGTGTAACAGTATTTTTTTTGTTTTCTCTTCGCCTATTTTTTCAATCGGATATAGTAATAAAACACTATCCATTTGGGGTAAAATCAATATTTTTTCAAAAGAAGACAACTCCATATTTATAATTCTTTTTATTTTTTGACCTAAATCAAGCATGCTTTCATCATTTAAATTGTCTTCGTCCTTTTCAAAAGCAATTTCGACAATTGATAATTTACCCGTCATACAAATATTCAACGCTCTCGCCTGAGACAAAATATTATCTTTATTAATATACTCCGAATTTAAAATTGATGAAAAAAGCTGTTCCATAGAACTTCTATTACTTTCTTCTTTTACCAACTCTTGACACAAAATCTGGGAGAGATCAATCAGTGGAAACTCCTCTGGTAATTCGAATAATGGAAGATTATTATTATTACAATATTCAATCAACTCGTCTGAAATCTGCCCTTCATTAATTCCTAACGCTGCAATATCATTTTCCTGCATGGTACTAACTAAAGTCATGAGCTTTGTATTATTATCTGTCACACTTCTATTTGTCAAAATCACAAATTCTCCACCGTGTATGTAATTGGTTATCTTATATTCTCTCTGCACACACTCTAGACAATCTGCAAAATAAATCCATCGTATAACATGATTTAATCCTTTTTCTCCAGCTTTTAGACTTAAAACATTATTCAATTTTTTTAAATTCATCATATCTTTACAATTCACTTTTTCTCACCACCAAGTTTTCCCACAAATATTTTTTCCACACTATAAATTCTCTTTATAATATCTAACGGGTTCTTCTAAAAAACACTGCTTATCCTCTGGAATTTCCAGCAAATCAGCAATTTTTTTATATATTTCTTTTTTCATAGTCAATGTATCCTCCCCATGTTCAGTTTTTGGCCACTCCAATAGCTTCATCTGTCGCCTTATTAACTTCTTCTTTCTCAATCTCGTTTATCCTTGTAAAATACTCTTTATCATTTTCATGATGAATGTATGCTCCATTTTTTATCTGTACACGAAGGCTTGCCGGATTATCCTTATTTACACACATATATATTTCATGAATGCACATTTGTCTTGCTTTTGTAAGAGTAAGCTCAAGCTCATTTTCCACAGATGTACCAAATAGTTGGTAATCAGGATCTTGCATGATAAAAAATTCATAAATATATACATTGATGAAGCTATCATATTAATGATAATTAAAACAATCGGATTATCGGTTGCAATAAATCTTGATTGCCTGATAGGTAAATTCAGCTGTTCCAGTTCCACCCATCTTGTCAATATTCTCTGTGAACTCACCGCCACCGGCATACATTTTGCCAAGACCGAAGAGGATTTCATCGGTACAATTATAAAAATAATCCGTTATAAAGTTCTGCAATTTCTTTACCTGGTCCTGCACCTCTTGTGAAGCAGGGTTCTTCTCTTTCATTGTCCCGAACTCTTCAAAGACCTTCATGAGGTCTTTAATAATCTCCTTTTCATCAGCCTTCGTCCTACTCTTACTCTTTTCTTCATATTCCTTATACTCCGGTGTGGATTTCCACTGCTCCTTGGCCTTCTGGGAATACTCCTCAATCTTCCTTGTATCAAATGCTTTAAACTCCAAATTCTTCACTCCTCTCATTTTTAAACCCCGGCACATATTGATCAGGTTCTCTATGTGTTCCTTCTTTAATTCAAGAAGTTCCATCTGCTGATCAAGTGCCTTTTTCTTGTCAAAATCAGATCTGGTTACGATATCCTTGATATCTTTAAGTGGAAACTCCAGCTCTCTAAACAATAAAATCTGCTGCAATCTTTCTAGCGCTGCATCGTCATACAGCCTGTACCCTGACTCCGTATACTCTGTCGGCCGCAAGAGCCCTATTTTGTCATAATACTGCAAAGTGCGTCTACTCACTCCTGTCAGCTTACTTACTTCATTTACTGTCTTCATGACTATCATCTCCTTAACGTTTGATTACATTGTAATCTATTACGTTGCGTTACAGTCAATTTAAAAAATAATTTTTTTCAAAAAAAAAAGCCGATCTCTCGACTCTTCTCAAAAATTTCTTATCCTAATCAACTATGCTTATGTTCACATATATTATAGTATTTCTACAGGCTACTTTGCTTTGTCTTTATATACAACTCATACTTTCTTTTCCAAATACTTCAATGGTACTTCTGCTGTAAGCCAAACACCATTAACAGACAGATAAAATTTATATCCATCGTTATACATTTGTTTTGCTTTTACATGGTATAGAATTGGTTCCCCATGCCTCTTCCCTACCTTTTTAGCGGTCTCATCATCAACTGAAAGATGAACATATAACCTACTTTTAGGAATAAGGCCTTGCTTGTCTATAGAATCAACATATTTCTTTCCTGTTCCATGCCATAAAAATTCTGGCGGTTCCTTTTCTTCTAACTCCACGTCCACCGGTATTGAATGTCCTTGATTTGCTCTAATTAATGATTTATCTTCATTAAAGGCATACCTTTGCTTACTATCTGTTCTTACAATATCATCCAACATTTCTGGAGTTATATCAAATGATTTCTGAATACCTGCAAGCAATTCATCTACATTAGCCCAACCATGTTCATCCAAGCTGATTCCAATCGTTTCTGGTTTATGACGAAGAATTAAGCTTATAAATTTACTTACTTCATTTGTACTCATAAAAACACATCCTAGTATAATAATGGTGTAGTCAATCGAGACTACTTGATTTATAAGTTTCTATCATTAGATAACCGAAGAAGGTGTTCTTCCTTCATCAGATGTTATCCTAAATACTTATCATGTCTGACGGTTCCTGATAGACACCAGCTGGAATATAAGGTATTATCTCTTAGGATAGGACAAAT